>Ga0194135_10001593_pt1 | contig 13586 bp, 6 predicted proteins | sample LitLau_LLRF_2013_FD_134024 | JGI IMG/M metagenome (GOLD analysis project Ga0194135, IMG submission 134024) | Freshwater sediment microbial communities in response to fracking from North America - Little Laurel Run_MetaG_LLRF_2013 (version 2) | ecosystem: Environmental > Aquatic > Freshwater >...
GTGAAATATCTTGTTGCACGAACAAGAAATTCCATTTCCCTCACACTTTTTCATTCACACTGCTGCTACTTAGAGACTTAAGAGACACAGGAGAAAGTAAATCAAAAGTCAATTACAACTTCTCAGCAAGGAGTCCAATTTGTGTGTGTGTGTGTGTGTAACAGAAGCAAAGGCAGCGGCAGCAGCAGCTCTAGGGAAAGTTGAGAGAGTTTTGAGATAAAGTCTCTTGTATTCTTTCTTATATATACACACACACATCATTTCCACATCCGTTCTTTTACTATGTGTCCGCCTGTGTGTATGAGATGTAAGAATAAAAACATAAAAAAGGAGTCTTCTTTGTACGCTAACATCCTTTTCTCAAGCTCACGTCAAATAAAAGAAAGTAGATTTTTCTTAAATTAATCTTCTTTATTCACTAAGTCGCATGAATTTCTTTTCACATACATTTAACACTTAAGTTTGTATGAAACGACTATAGAGAAGAGTAAAGAGTGTATAAGCCTGCACACACATACTTTAAAAAGTGGATAGGTGTGTAAAGCACAAAAAGTATTTTTTGGTCTTAAATCTTCTTTTAAGTTTTTCTTTTCAATTTCATATCTTTCTGGATGGTTAAGTAAGTAAGGTAAACAGTAGAGAGGATGAGAGAGTGTAGTTTGTCATGGAATAAAATGTCATTGGTATAGGTGTAAGAGTGTAGGGGAATTTATACACAGTGTGCATACTTGTAGAACTGTTCAGGTCGTGAGAAAGTCTTCTTAAGGAAAGGACCTCGTTAAGAATTCTCATGTCATTTAAATCTTCTTAAGAATTAGTGTGGAATGTCGGCTGTGTTTTACCACCTCCCCTTTTTCCCAAGAACTTTTCTCCTTTGAGAAGTGTGAAAAGAAAGTAATTAAACGGGTTCACCTTACACCATTGTCTACATTGATATAAGTATAAGTAAATTTATAGATCTATTCTTTCTCTAAAGATCTGAGACATGATCGCCTTTCCACTTTTCCCCGTTACATGTTATACACAGACAATGATGATTGATTAAAAATAAACTTGGTTAATTTAACAAAACTTTGAGAATCGAGAAAGTTTTGGGGGTGAAAGTAAAAGAAGAAGGTAAAGCGAGTATAAGATGGGATACACAATCAAATTTGGGTCATCAAAAAGTCCGTGAGTTTGTACTTTGTAGTTCACAGAGTTTTAACACGAAGAGCAAAAGTCAGCTTGTAGTTTTTTATACGCTTACCCCGACTCCATCCTTCCTTGTAGGAGGTTTCTTTATTTAGTAATGAAACGTGGAAGGGTGAAAGACTCTGTGTCAAGGAATCTGCTTGTAAGGAAGGCGTGCATGGAAGTAATAAAAGTGTGTCTTGAGAAACCAATGTCATAGTCGGTGTTTTACGAGTCATCTTCTTTATTCACTTCTTCTATGAACTTCTTAAATTATGCTTTCCCTACAACTTGACTTGGACAGTCTATATACATTATATGCATATATCTATCTACCGTTTAGTCTTTAGTTTAGTACTTTCGTATTAAAGTAGGACACAAAACTAACCTTAAGCGAATTATATTCTAGTCTACTTTCAAGTTGTGTGTTATACTGGTTATATTCGTAATAGTAGGGAGAGTCTGAAGTATTTCAAAGTGTAGTTTATTCGCCATTTTTCTCGTTTCGGTTTCCTACTTTCGAGAGACCGAGTAACACACACTTTTTATCAGGAAAGTCAGATGGAAAGGAGGAAATAAGTCTGAAGAGACTTTCTCTGTATAGAGAGATGCATAGGAGAAACTTTGTACTTTATCCTTAAACGTCTATTGGAGAGAGAGAAGTGGAATTACTTTGTGATGCATTATATATCACTGCACAACTTAGTACGTTTTGAATTAGGAACGACGACTACCAACAACCGAAAGTTTGACTCTCAAGACGTTTAATAATAAAATGAGTTCTGCTAACTTGTTGGTTCCGTTGGTTTCTCACAGCTAGTTATATAAAATATATATTGATATCTACGTCGTAGGTGGATAGTTAGTTGTTAGATCGTTAGATGTGTATATAACACTGGGCTAGTTTATGACGAAACTCAAGAAGAAATATTTGTTCAAACTTCTTCACTCATTCCTCTACGGCTTTTATATTTCTTTAAAGTTTCTTTCACACAACTTTTTGGTAGTTTGTTTCTATACGGCCCACGCTACTACTGCGGAGAGTACCTAAGTGTATACTCTCGCTATAATATTTAGTTTAGAGGTTTGAAGGTAAATGTACAGGGAAATGCGAATCTTGTTTTAATTTGTATTCACGAAATGAAATAAAATACGTCTGTCACGAAGAACGTGAAAGTAAGAAAGCGCTCTTGGAAGGCCAAGGGGGCTTCGTCTCAGATTCTTTCATGAAAGTTTTAGCGGAGCACAACAACTAACAAACTTAGGTTTTAGGGAGAGTTGTTGTGCATAGTTTGGACTTTTAGGCGATGCTCAGAGCTTAATATATATTAAGCTCTCAGGTTTCAAATATTGAGAAGATTGCATAGCTTAGAGATGAAAAAAGGAGAAACGAAATCGAAGAAAACATGTTGGAATCAAATGGGAGGATTAAACTTTATTCTGATCTCATAAAGAAGAAATAAGGTAGAATTATTTGAAATAAACGAATTGTAAGAAACAATATCGGGTGCACAGTTTCGTGCAGTGTGCAACTTTGGTTTAAATCTGTTGAAAAGGAGCCAAAAAGAAGTAAAAATCACATCACAAAGCTAATCTTCTGTTTTCTTTATGAAAATTCGACTATTTCAAACACCCCCTTACAATTCTACACAAAAAACACATTTCTTCTCAAATTATTGTATGTGTCACGACACAAACAAATTTTCCTATTTCAAATGGAAAAGGCTTCTTCTTTTTTACTTTCATCTTTCCTGATATTTGAATCTTGCTTTGAAATCTGAGCTATTACTTGAGCTCGTCTTCGTATACGTGAGATATATTATATTATTGCATCGTTTGCATACACACACAGCTACATGTCGTGCATCTCTTTCGTAGTAATCACTAACAAAAATTACACACAAAAAATCCCGTTATGAGAACAAATATTATGTACTTACTTCACGAGATGCGTAAGTTTGCATACGTATATATTATAAGAAAGTTTGATTTGCTTTTGAAAAAAGGAGAAAAGTGGATAGGATTTCATGACGCGTGGTTAATGGAGCTTATAGATAGTTTGAGATGGAAAAAAAGTGTAGAAAGGACATTTGTAAATTCTAACGGAGCTTTTTTGTATAAAATGGAGAGATGATGATGGGGAGAACAGGAGAGAGCGTATAGAGAGTGTAAGAAGCCGTAGGTGGTGGAGAAAAATCCAATTTATATTTTGGCATAGGAGTGTGAATAATCTTGGAACAAAGTGAAAGAACTCGTAATACGAGACTCATTTCCCTTTGATGTTCTTCTCTTTCATTCGATATGGTAAAGCCAATGTTATCAAACATTACGAATTGCTACTCTTCATCTATATATCCTTCTTCAATATCATCATCACTATTCATCTCGTTTTGCATAAAATATTATTATTAGTTCTTATACACACACACACTACGCTCTCTGAACGCGTTGTGTGTCTTCTTGGTCTTCTGGTGTGTGTAATCTGTATTCTTAATACGTTCTTCACATGCTCTGGCATTTTCAGTTCTTGTATACAAGTCCATATGGGCGTCATTAAATAATAAAATAGAGTGGAACGAGATTCTTGTAGAGTTTTTGCTTCGGAAGTTTACTAGAGAATATGCGACACACAACAAGAGAAGAGAGTGAAATTGACAGAATATTAAAAGACAAGAAGAGGAAGGAGTTTAAGTCATGATTTAATAATAGATCCATCATGCATATATATATATATATATTTATGCATACACTTGTCTATTTTTAAGTCACTCTCTCTTTGTAATTCAGATGATGACATTGCCCAGGAGAAAGTTTCTTCCTTGAACAATAAATTTTAGCTCGTTCATTATTTGACGGCTTCTCTCTCTTCTCTCTTGTATGCTTGCTAATGACAATATGCACAAATGTGTCAAGGAACAAGGAATAATGATAATAGATATGAGGATGTGTTTTTTGTGTAAATGCACACACACATGTCCTTTCATCCTTGAGGCTTTTAAAATGAAATAAAGGAGAAAGTAAAGCGTAGTAAAGAGTAAGAACTAAACTGTTTTTCTCTTCTTGTCAGTTTGAGTTTCAAGTAACACAAAAGAACATGGAACATTTTATGTGTATGGAAGTTTTTGCATGTTTACAACTTTTAACCGAATTGGTTTAATACTTGCTTTGTCACTGTCTCACTAATTCCTGTGTTTGTGTTTGTGTGTGTCACGTGGCATTATATCTGCCACAGTACAATGGAATTCACGATAATAACAATAAGTTGTACTTCTTTCAAATTTTTGTGTATTTCCCTTTGCAACAATGCAACTGGGAAAAGAAATGTTTTAAGGAACTTCTTAGAATATTGTTTATTCATATTTTGAAGGAATTCGTATCCTACTCGTAAATAAAGAAGGATGAATGAAATGACGAAATGTACAGATGCAGATGTTTTAAAATGGGCTTTCATTTGATTGACATTTTGTGCAGACTTCAAAGGACGGGAACACGACGACCAGCACCCTTTCACTTATCCCAAAGAAGGAGCAGTCTGGAAAGTACCTTTCCTGTCGAGCAGAAAATTCAATCATCCCAACCAAAGTTTTAGAGGATGGATGGGAATTACAAATTCAATGTGAGTCTTTTTTTCTTCTCTTGATTCTTTATATGCTTTCTAAGCTTTCTACGCTTCATGTGTAAGCTACAGAAGAAATAAATCTATTTTCGCGTCATTCACACATCTCTTCTGCGTCAGTGGATTTACCCTTTCTTTCATTCTGTAATAATTGTTAGGTTTGCTCAACAGCTTCACTGTATTTTTATTTTAAATATTCCAATTTTTAGTGAATTTTCAGAGCTAATTTAAATCTGAATTGGAGGAACGTACGATTACAGACACAAATACGTATTTAAACGTATAATATGTATACATTTGAGTCTATACAGAGTTAATAAAAGTTACTCGTGTCATTAATCAACCTCTCTGTGTGAAGAGGAAAAAGCAGAGGAGACTGTCCAAAAAGTCTTTTTTACTTTTATATACTTTCTACTCTCTCTCTCTCTCTCTCGTGTAAGTTGATCGAGAAGTGAGTTTCACATTCCTCAGTGAAATATTGAAGCCACGCGAATACTAGAATTCTTTTGGAAAGTTCGAAGAATTCTTCATTCTTAGCTTTCTCTTGTAAACAACAAACACTGTGAGTTGTATTAAGTTGGTAGTGAGGGAAGTCTATTATATATATATATATATTTGGAGTCTAAAGCTTGAAAAGTAGGACAAGTCTTCACGGGCGTTCCGTTTTTAAGAGTGAAACTTCCGGAGAGACTTGCACACATTACAAATGAGAATGGATATGTACACAGATGCATAGCAGGATGTAGAAATGAAGGAGGAAAGTATTCTTGAATTCTTTCTTCCGAAACAACATTCATTACAACGGAGTGTACAGTGTAGCTTTAAGCGCTGCTTATACTAAACTTGTACCAATATTGTGTTTAATATACAAGTACACTATCTGACTCTCTATTGCTGTTCTTAAACAGACTTTCTCTCGTTTACTTTCAGTAGAATTAAAGAGACAAGAAGAAGTTTATATACATGAACCCCCCTGGAGTCCCATTTCTAGAATTAGACACATCTCTCTTTACATTTTAAATAAAAGTCTTCCGGAACTACATATATAAATTCCTTTTAGGTCACACTTACTTAGTTGTAGAACATGATAAGACATCACAGGAACTTTATAACTTTGCTTTTAAATACAAATAACATTTTACATAAATAGGTTGTGTCGGGATATAAAGTTATAACAAAGTTAATATACTTTGCTTCGTTGCATTTGCAGGAAGAATGACCTTTTCATTTTGTGAAATGATGTTTCATAAGAGTTATTAAGTAAAGGGGAGAGAAAGTTGAGAGTTTGCAATGATGTGAAAATACTTTGAATGATTGAAGAAGACGAAGTCATGAATTCTAAATGTGTGTGGCGTGTGTCTGTGAAATAATATTTTACTTGTTGCTTTCCGTCTTCTTGTGAGACGGAAAAGAGGAGGAGGTGGTGCGGCGGATTCCCAAAACAAATAAATTATGATTCTTTATTACTCTCCACAAAAGTCTCACCTCTTTCACCTCCAGAAGAAGAAGAAAGTCTTATTTATTTACCAAACTTGGAGAGAGAGAGGTTTATATCCTTGTAGTTAATTGCTTTCGCAAATAAACTCGCATTGATAAAGTATACCATGCTTTGTTGAGGGTTTTTATAGTGTTTAAATGAAATATGTATGGTTATTGTAGATATGCCAGAAGCGAGGCTAAAGTTGGGCTCCTCGTTAAGTGGAGACAACATTCGTGAAGGCTCTGACGTCTATTTTGACTGTCTTATCGATGCTAATCCTCCTGTCACTAAGGTTGACTGGCGTCATAATGTGAGTGTATACATATACTTCATTCCAGTTAAATCCAATGTGCATGTGTGTGTGTATGTTTTTATTGATAACTGGTTATGTGCAGGGTCGAATGTTATATCACAACATAAGCGCAGGAATCATAATGACAAACCAAAGTTTAGTGTTGCAAAGAGTGACTCGACTCTCAGCAGGGAACTACTCGTGCATTGGACGGAATTCTGAAGGGGAAGGATCCAGTCATCCCTTCTATCTTGATGTTCTATGTAAGTGTGGCTTTTTTATACCAGACTTCTGAGTATGTATTTGTCCATTATGTGTGTGTACATTAATATCTGAACTTGATTGCAGACGCACCAGCATGTCGTCCCAATCAGATTCGTGTCCACGGAGTTGCTAAACTTGAAAATGCAAATATAACTTGTGACGTTGATGCAAATCCACCTACAGTTCATTTTAGATGGACTTTCAACAATTCTGCAGAGAGTATTGATGTTCCTGCTCAGAGATTCAGGTTCAAAAATATACACATGACTATAGATATTTAGATAAACATAGTAGTATATAATAAATTAAAGAAAAAAGTAAACTTTCAAGACGCTTCAAACTTTATCTTGAAATGTTAAAGTTAAATCTTATAAGTTAAAGTATTAACTTGTCCGGCGTGTGTTATCTCTCATTAAAGTTTTGGATTTCCTTCACATATTATTCACTTAAGTGATCACATAGTAGGAAGTTGTATGCAACCTTGAAAGTTGTGTGTATACAGAGAAAAGTGGGAGAGAAAGTGATTAAGACTTGAGTTGGTATCTTGTCCTTTCACTTCCACTTTCTCTTTCCTTCCCACTGCATAAATTCATATTAAAGTAGAAAAAACTGGTTTTTGGCAGCCCACAGATAAAGTACAACACATACAAACTATATCTTCTCATGTTCAGAGATATAGACGCAACGAGGAGAGCATCGCAGAGCATACTTGGCAGAAAGTAAAGGAGGAAGATTGCATTACAAATCAGATGAAAGTATAAGTTATGAGTGTCTGTTTATTGCACACACGTTCAGGGTAGAAAATAGAAATGTACCTATATAGAGAAGTAGATAATATGTATATCTCTGTAGGATGCAACAACTCACCACACGGGGCCTTATCCACTCTCTCTCCACCACAAATGCAATAAAAACCTCACTAGGGATTATATTCCTTTCATCTTTTTACTTTTACCAGGGAGTATTACAAAACTGCAGAGATAAACTTGGGTAACTTTGTCTGCTCTAAAGCCAAGAATGTCTTGCTAAAAGTTTCTCAGTTGCAGAGTTAACTGCTTTAAATGTATTGCAAAGTTGTATGGACATGGAAAAGTCATAAGTTAATAGATCTAAGGTAGGTGATTGATCTTTCTGTGGTAAGGTAGGAACATAATATACAGTGTGTGTGTGTCATTTCGTGCTCTGAGACTAACCAGGCAACAAAGGGAGTGTGTCTGAGTAAATTAGAAGGGAGTAGAGGAATAATATTGTATATCACAGTTTGCACTTGGCCCCTGTGGTGACTGCACCTCAGATAATTACGTGTCACATAGTAAATATCACCCTTTGTGGTTTTAGTTATTGAGAAATATGAAACACACACCTTGCACACTATGGAAAAGGGAATAATGGGACGAGAGGATTATTATTGAGCTTAGTCAGTCATTCTTAATAATAATGATAAGTCTGGGCTGGAATGGATGAATGAATTCAAATGAAAGTCACATGCAGAGAGAAGAGGAAGTGTCAAAAAGAGATTTACTCGTTTAGCTCAACCAAAAGAGTAGACAGAGATGAAGTAACGAAAGTAATCTATCATCAAAGACACTTTCTATGTATTGGCATGTATGACATGATTATTATTCCCTTTAGAGAGGAGTTCTTTTAATCTTCTTTTTACAGTTTTATTAGTGGAGATGAACTCGCTCTCCCTCAAATTCAAATGCACGGCATATAGGGAAAGCGGTGGTAGACACCCGTGTGGAAGGTAAATCGTCTCGACTTTAGATAAATATTTGCTCACACACTCAGACTACCATCAATTCTAGCATTGATTACAATCTGTCGAGGTATTTGTGTGTGAAATAGAGATTACTTTATTCTTCTACAAATCAAGAGTAATGTATTCGATGAACTGAAATAATAATAATAATATGGAAGTTACGTGTGTTGTTAGAGGGAAATCGTTTGAAGCGTGAAAGGACAAATAGATTTATGTGTATGTAAAGGTGGAAATGATGATGGTCTGTATGAAATTGGTGTTTTATTTCTAGAAGCGTTGGGACTCGAAGTGTAGTTACATACACTCCAATGACTGAACTTGACTACGGCACGCTTCTCTGTTGGGCCAGTAATAAAATTGGAGACCAACGGGTGCCTTGCGTCTATCATATTATCGCTGCAGGTAAAATAACTCATTTCTTATCACACAAGGATCTCAGTCTTTGTTCAAATATGAAACACATATGAAATATATGAAATTCAAATCCCGGAAGTACATAAAACATATTAAGTTCAAGAAGAATTGTATATATGTGTGTACTGTGAATATATTGCGTGTGTTAAGTTTCAACCTTGGAGAAATGCACAGTTTGTTGAATAATAAATATATATGCTTCAATTACTTCAATGTTTGAAATTGCAGGGAGACCTGACACAGTTCACAATTGTAGCGTGGCAAATCACACGTCAGATTCATTTTTTGTGCACTGCACAGAAGGATTTAATGGAGGACTTCCTCAGTCGTTCATTCTGGAGTTGTATGAAAGTCTATCGACGAAATTGAAGACGAATGTGTCATCTCATGTTCCAGTGTTTGCAGTGAGTGGACTTGAACCAGGACTTTCTTATACCGCCCACATTTACGCGTTTAATAATAAGGGACGCTCGGAACCCGCTATGGTTCCTGTCTACACTACACAACTCCCGGAGACTTTAATTACAAGGGAAAAAGGTAACATTCGTACTCAAGCCTTGTTATTAAGTAGGATCTTCAAATGATACAATATAGTAAAGTATCTTTTCTATTATTGGCACTTTGGCACGGACTATTATTCACCTGTTGAAATAAATAGGAAGCCCTGAAGCTTTTTATTATACATATTTATACGTGTAGTTTATAGGAATTCCATGAAGTCCCATTTAATCAGACAAATGGGAATGGGAGGGCCTCTTTCCCTTTCTGGATGAAAACAAACACCAAAATGATTTCCTTTTGTGTTCTCTCTCTCTTTAGAAATATTCCTCCAGCTAAATCTCTTCAATTAGATTTAACTAATTGAACTCATCTCGTCCTATCCTCGTCATCATTTCTACTACTAAACCTAACCAAATGTATAACAGTTTTGCTCGTTCAAAATAATCTGTTTTCTCTCTCTCTCCTCTCTTTAGTCTCTTCTTTGTTTTGTAGAAAGAATAATCATATTCTCTAGTTTATTATACACACAGAGACCAAATGTTCTTTTCACTTCGCTAATCACATTTATTATTATTTCCCTGTTGCTCTTTGCACACAATGAGAAATATATCCCTAGGTGTGTGTGTGTAATGTTTTTCGGTTATTATTGTGAATTCCTTGAGGCCATTTGGAATTAATTTCTCCTTTCGTTATTGTCTTTAGACCAAATCTAATATGTATGTTTTATGTGTAATGATATTCTTAAAATAACAAATCAGAGGTTTGTGGTCTCCTGGAAAAGCATCCTGACTCTATTTTAATAATTAGTATGGGGAAAGGTGAAAGAGAGAGAGAGAGAGAGAGATTCTTAGGAGAATGTCATCTCAACAGAGAGGAAGTGATTTATGATTCGTTCGAGATTAAAGGGACTCTAGGGAAATGTCTATTACTCATACATAAGTATATATCTATAACTTTAGGTATCGCTTATTAGATGAATTCCAAATAGGAACACACACGCGTTCCTGTATTCTTGTTAAGTTTCTCGCTTAAATGGTTTCAGAGGCATCACGGTTTGTATCTTAATTGGTCCGCATAGTCTATGTATAGATAGACTGGCAGTGTTATGGTCATAAATCTGGATACATGACAGACGGGTGGTGTGTGTTGAAAAATCCTAATAAAATGTAATTTGTCTTTTTGGCAGTGAGCAATCCACACTCCCCTAGACACTTTGAACTTTCACCTTCGTTGAGTATCATCATAGGCGTTTGTACAGCTCTAGTGATTGTCTCTGTTGTAATTATCCTTGTGAGAGTTTATTGCACAAAGAGACGAAGTAGTAGAGACCGCAGGAGACACGACAAGGCTGCTACTCCTCTTAAAATGGATGCGCCTGATGGATGCGATGCAGACGAGAAGAATCCAGACGTCATTCCACAAGGTAAGGAGTGTCTTTAATTAAATATATTTTAGAATTCCTGTGGAGAGAAAGCTAGGAGAGACTTTCTCCAGTTTTCCAGCGAGGTTCTTTGTTAAGAGAAGGAGGAGGATTGGGTGGATTTTTATTGGTTTCAAGAGAAAACGAGTCAGCTAATAATTGGTATAGAGAGAGAGTTGTTTGAATTTGCAGATCCAGATGAGGTTGAGTATTACCGCAAACGTCAGCAACACATATCGACGATTGATACGTCTCCAGCCCGTGTCACCCCCGGGGGTCTTTCCACCTATTGCACTCTCCGCAATGGAGGAATTCCTCTCCAGGACCTCAACAATATTGGCACACGGCCTAACTTTATGGTAACCAAGCTTATTTGTCTTTATGTCAGTAAAGATTTGCACGGAAATAGATTAGAATTTAGATTTTTAGATTTTTAATCTCAGAAGATTGTTAAGGGATGGGAATGACGGGTTCGGGAGTACAGCACTCTTCCCACTTTCCCAAGATTCCGTTACAGTAGTCCCAAGTTTTAGTGACCATGTTTTCAGGACACCAGGAACCTTCAGAGTGGGCGTGGCAGCGGGTTTTAAAGCATTGTTGGGGACAGTAGGTCCCTTCTATATGGAAATGGAAATTAAATATATACGAGTAATGAATTGCATAGAAAATTAACTTTGATTAAGTTTACCTGTGGCAAAAACCGCGTGGAGAGTTAAAGAGAACAAGAAACAAAGTGCAAAGGCAGTAAAGAGTACTGGATGAAGTTTCATGTTGTGAAAGTTTCTCAGAAGTTTATTCTTGATGGAAAGACAATTATTTAATGTTAGTCTTGCGATGAAACTCAGAAGGAGCCCTATAATATATTATTATAAACTGTAAACTGAGTTTGTCAAGAGTTTTAATCGTTTGATGTGGTGTCTGCTAATTAGCATGTCAATTAATAAACCGACTCTCTTGATGGCTTGCTGGCAGGTGGTTTGGATATAATATTAGTTATGTTACACACACGTTGCACCGTTCAACTTTCAAGGGCATTCAATTTATAGACTTGTCACTCTTGTAATTGTAATTATGTAAATGCAAACAGAGGACAATGTGAAATATCAGATACGGATGCATTTTTGCAGACAGGTCGTTATATAGAAGGTCTGGCTTTTATTTCCTAACCTGGGTTTGTGGACAATAGAAAGTGGAATCTATAGTGAAACAAATCCTTGAGGCATATAAGGTATAGAATGATCTCGCATGTTGTGTGACCTCTCCTCGTCTAACAAAAACACTGTTGGTGAGTTATCTCGTATTTCCAGAGACGCTGTAATGAAATATTCAGTTGATTTGATGCATAATACATTTAAACTCCTACACACATTATAAACTACTCCCGAAAGAGCATATGAACATATGAGCATTACGTATGAACGTGTCCTACTTATATACTCGTTGTAGTCTTTGTCTCACAAAATCCCAAAAGGTCTTCCATAAAACTTTCCCAGTAATTGCTCATCCGTCTTTTGCTTTCCTGTTTGCCTAATAAACTCTAAAACCAAACTCATCTTTCCACTAAAAGCTTATAAAGTTTAATTGCCCGAATAAATATTTCACTCTCTCTCACATACTTTATTATTTATTGAAATTGAATGTATATATATATACACACACACATGAAACACACCACAGAGTAAGTCTCTGTGCAGTCTTGGGATCTCTGGAGAATCGTCTCACCACTCTCTCTCTACCATTTTAGTATTTCACAGTAAATTAAAAGCGAAAGCTATTTTTCACTCTCGTTTCATTAAGTACGGAGAACACAGACACGCGCAAATTCACCGTGTAAATGGTAAACTTTGTTTCGCAGAAAAGATGAGTCGTAGAGAGAGAGAGGTGAATTGTGAATTTGACAATATAAAAAGAGAGAAAGTTTAGATTTCATAAAGGCGGAGAAAAGCTTTCAAAATGAAACTGAATTATGTGTAGGTTTTGTGTGAAATCGAGGAACATAAAAAAGGACTTTCTCGGCACGTCACAAGTTTACACTAACGTTTATACGAACACACGTGGTTGTATTTTGTATAAATTGTTGCTTGTTGGGTTAACTAGTGGATATCTTCTCTCGTGTAGTTGGTAGGGTTCAGGAATAGACTAAGTAAGGTGTGCGGAAGTCCAAGAGTGAAGGAATATATTAAGGTTTAAAATTGATAGGAGGATTATACACAGATAGGATCATTAATAAGACGTAATTTCATCATTTATTTTACCATCTGTCATGTTACTCCAAACAGGAGAGTATGGAACACACTCTCCATTTGATTTATCGTTTTCCTCTCACTTCATTATCGGCCTTGAACTCCCTTCCTTTCACTTTAACCACCACCACCACCGTTCTTTAAAATGTATTTTATATATATATATACATGTATTCAAGTTGTAGTGGTGGAACATATACGAATCACACCAGTGAGTGTACATATTATCAAAGTCATTAGAACTTGAACACATATGTTACCAACTCTCTCTATCTAGAGCGTTTATTACGTGGGGATATATTTAAGGAAGGTATTGGGATTTCACACACAACTTTCACTGGGGAACTGAAGGTCAGTCTTGTCAATTCAACTTGATGGATTTTCCTAGTCGAGAGCTCTACAAGTCACGAAGCGCACATTTGTA
>Ga0194135_10001594_pt1 | contig 13583 bp, 13 predicted proteins | sample LitLau_LLRF_2013_FD_134024 | JGI IMG/M metagenome (GOLD analysis project Ga0194135, IMG submission 134024) | Freshwater sediment microbial communities in response to fracking from North America - Little Laurel Run_MetaG_LLRF_2013 (version 2) | ecosystem: Environmental > Aquatic > Freshwater >...
ATTATTTGTAAAGTGTATTTCTATCTAACAGTCCCTTGGGGGAGAACAGCGGCTAGTTCCGTTGACCAAGTTAAGACTCTGAATAAACCGTCATCAATCAATCAATCAATCAATCAATTATTGATGATTTTTATGTTAGGGCGGACGTAGTGTGTGGCTGACCGCAGGTTGAGCGTAACTTACTTTACTGGGAGACGTAGAACCTTCCTTTTCTTTTGCCGAGGCAGTAGCAGCAGTAAGAAGCCGTTTGTTTGCCTTCAAGCCACTACTATACCACGCTATGCTATATACCACTTAGTACTCCTCTTCTTGGTACGAAACCTAATGTTGTCAAGTACAGTGAACTAACGGAACGGAAGGCAGGGGACTCGTGTACATTTATTCCAAGAATTAAGGGTTCAAGACCCCTCCAGCTCCAGGTTGAATCCCTCAGATTCAAATGTGGTTTAGTGACTGGAATTCTTAGCTGCCAGACGAACGGACAATGTGTTTATGTGCCATGCCATGATCATGATCATCACAATCAGAGGCACAAATGGTAAGTTTATTTTTGTTTTCGACTTTTTGAATTCCTTCAGCTGATCAGTGGGACGTCATTTGTGTCAAATGTCCAAGTCCGAGTTTAGTAAGTTTAAATGTCGGGCAACTACTTTCTGATGCTTGGGCTCGTCTCCCTTGCCACAAGCACAGGGAGCCATTATATATTATTGTTTACTGGTGGTAACTGGTAGGGGTACTTCCGTATAGCCCAGACCTGGCTACGTTGTTTTATAACTTTGAAATTGACATGTTTTGATTTGCTCATGTATGCCTTTTCGTGATTTTGCAGCCACCAGCTACCACACTCAGACTTTATAAGTAGTCTTCTACCTCATGGAATCATTAAAGGAACAGAAGCAGCATTCTCAGAAGAAGATAAATCAGAAGGTTTCGAGCCATCCGAGTCCAACTATATTAGTCGACGCACTCCCTTCATACGTCTCACAGTATCACAGTAGGAACTACGTAAGTGAAAAGGAATAATCAAATTGGTATATGACCGTTTTAGTATCTCTTGGCAATAGAAATCCGAAATTGAGGGCCAAAAACCCTTTAAGCATTTAAACTCCTTAAGGTTTGGCCTCAAGGGGCGCATGAATTGGGTTTCTATTGCCGTGAGATAAAACGATCACACGGTATTAGATTTTGACTTTGGATTTTCTGTCATTTCAATTTCCAGTCGCCTGAATTAGGAAGTCCGCCTAGTTTCACGTTGCCATTGTCAGCGTCGTCGGATGATGAGCTAGAGCAGTGCAGATCCATACCGTTTGCCTCTTCAATTCCATTGCCACAATCAGGGGGGAAAGGAGGAGGATTCAACGGACAATCAGAAGCGAGTCTTGAATGGACCCCGGATGAATTGAACAACCAGGGTAAGCATGAGAACAAAGCGTCCTCCATTACTTACGTATATTCTGAAATTGATTTTGAAATGTATTGGTGAGTCCAAGTGGGCTAATCTTTGGAAGAATATAGTCTACAGCTAAAGAGGGCAGCCAAGATGTTTCATTGTCTTTTGATGGATAGTCTTTATTTGCTATATATTCAGAATCCTAGGGCTGTGAGACTGTCTCGTCAAAATTCTATTAAGTAATGATAGCCACAGAACATTAATTGCCAACCCATTACAATTTATGGCGATTTCTTTCTGCGAAAGAATTCCATTCTCTCCTTGTCTCTTAATCGTTCGGGAAAATTTCTGTTTATGCTGTACGCATTTTAATGCCTTCCTTGTAGAGTTATGGCAATAAAACTGAAGTAATTCAGGAGTGTCAGAATGCATGCTGTAGGAGTACGTCTAGGAAATCGGTCTCTTCTTACACATAATAGCAAACGACTCTGTCATTTGATTGTGTGCTCGGCTTTCAGGCATTTGTTAGGCTCTCCTTATGTTAATTCTCCTTGTTTGAAATGGACCCTTTAGGAATTGCAACCTCCATGAACGGTACCCTAATGGATGCTGGATATGAAGATCAGAAAAAGGTTGGGAAGGAAGAGGACAACTATCAAAGTGTTGAGCAACAAATGGAAACAACGGGAAATCAATCTATGCATACCTATGGTGGATGGGAACAGAATGGGTTTCAGGATTCTCCTGCCAGTAATCTTTGCCAGTCACCAATGCCTGTAAGTAATCAAGGACTCATTCGTTTGCGTGTTGGTTTTCTGGATTTAACCTTTCTTCTTCCAAATATGACAGGGAATTCCGTTGGCCGATAGTAGTCCCGCCCGATCTCGTCATTCCTCTCGTTCTTCTTGCTCATCTTCATCTTCTGGTTCTTCTTCGTCCTCAAGCACATCTGGATCTTCATATTCTTCTTCCTCTTCCTCGGAATCCCACCCCGAGAATGGGATTGTAGGTGATGACGAGGACGCACGTTTCCCCAACACCAACCAGCAGCAACCCGCCGAAGAAGAACAATTTGTGGACGGGAATGAAGAGATCGATGCCAATAATTTCTCCACAGGCGAGGAGTACATTACTTCGAGATTAGACAACGTCAGTGACGAGGAATATGAGGATGGCGGAGTTGGTAATCAGGAACCATATCCAGATGACGTAGCAAGTGGCAACAATATCCCGGTGGATGAAGTAGAAGAAGTCTGTGGAGAGGACTATGATCAAAATGTCTTCCCCGAGCAAGAACCACATTCAACCAACTATATCGAAAGTCACTTGACTCCCGAATTTTCTCCTAATACTTGGGATGACAACATGGAAGACGGTATGGGATGTTACTATTATATTTTATTTGCTCAAAACCAGTGTTCTCGGGTGGGTAATTGGGGGGTGGGGAAAACCATGGAAAAAACCGAAAAAAACCGTCTTGGTCAAAATCTCCTTAGTGGGGAAAATGGGCAAAACTGGGCAAAATTACAGCGGGAGGAAAATTTAAATAGCTCGCCGAACTCTCTTGTTTCGTAAAAAGACAACTTAAATAATAGTTGGAAAGTAAAGTGTTCTATTTCTGCAACCCAACCAATACGCCTGGTTTTGAGTCAAAACCGATGTGACTTTTAACTCCCCTTTATCCTATAGGTTATTCTGAAGAACAACCGGAAATGGTGTTGGGCTTGGAAACCTCCTGTGATTCTCTGCTTGATGATAAGCTGGAATTACCAGCAATCACGATCATAAGTGGCGGAGAAAACTTGAAGAATTCGTTTAGTTCCGATATTCCACCAGAACCAGAACCGGCCGGACTATATGGAGTAGATCTCAACAATTCCTCTTTCGAGGATCTCGAGGGGATGAATGGTAAGATAACCGTTGTATACAATCCCAACCAATTACTGCTGAATGCGAACAATTGTTTATAAATCATGTTCCTAGAAGCCACCTGTGCGGAGAATGGAGACTATATTTGCGAAAATATGGAAGGAACGAACGATAGTAATCCCCTTGGGTTGTTGTTGGAAGGTACTATTTCTGAAACCCCAGAGTTCGGGCCTGGCCAGGAAAGAACGAGAATTCGAAAATCACAAGAATCGGAATTGGATGAAGGGGTAGCCAAGCGAATGAAACTGGACTCGTCAATAACTCAGTCAACTACCAATCCAACCCTGTAATTTGTCAATAGTTTTGCCTCTCAGCTCGTTGCTTAATAAGTGGATTAATCATGATGGCATTTCTCTATTTTGTAGAATCCCCTCCGTAAGTGTCTCATTGTATAGGTCAAATTTGGGAGATCTCAATAGTTCCGATACGCCAAACTCCTGTGAATCTCCGGCTCAGATTTTAGCTCATGTCGAAAAAGCGTCAAGCACCACACCGCTAACCCTGTCTCCCTTGGATAAGTTATACGCTAAACTTAAGTATAAAGACTACTTCCGAATGGAAACCCATCCTAACGGAGGAGCTCGGACTCTTCATGCGTGCCAACGAGATTTTGTGCATCTCAGCCAAGAAGAAATTAACGCCTTGACGGATGAATTCTTTGAAGTGAGAATACTTCATTCTTACGTTTTTCGTCAAATCCGGTTTCTGATTTGAGTTTATTTTGATTGGATTTAGTTGGCCTTTAGCGAATGTGATTCTGGGGCTGCCTATTTTGTGATGGCCATAATCCATGACGCTGCCAGATATTTGCCGGACCTTCTTCAGTACATGACAGAGCACCATGCTGAATTGAAAGTGAGGGCGAGTCGTCTCGACCGGCAGTCAGACTCGGAGCCCCTCACAATGACCGAGTACAGTGAGCACGTAAGAGTTATTTAATTTAGTTTTTATAATTCGTGTAATCTTTATTTCTACCAAATTATGATTTATTACTTATGAATTCCAGGTTCATGCGCACTACTCAAGCGGCACATTCCGGTATGGTCCCCTGCAGCAGCTGAGCTTAGTCGGAGCAGTTGGAGAAGAAACCGGTGGTTATTTTCCGCACTTGCTCTCTCTGTTGGAACAAAATACGTTCTTAAAAAAGGTGGGTACTTGGTCTCTTTGTTTCTCGTTCTTTGTGAGAGGCATTTGCGCTTAATCGTTTGGAATAAGAAGGTTAATTGTTTTATTGTTTTCCTTAGACAATGCCATGGGGTGATGACTCAATTTTACATGGTGTTAGGCCTCAAGATTCCAATGACGGACCAATATTTTGGATCCGACCTGGCGAGCAGCTCATTCCCACAGAAAGAGACAAAGGATCTCCTTGCAAACGAAAACGGTTCGTCAGAGATCTATACGGATGAATAGGCACAAATCTCCTAATAACTCATTTCTATGTATTGCTTAGCACTGGCATCAATGAGCTCCGTAATCTTCTCTACGTCCCAAGGGTCTCCGAGGCGAGGGAAATGATGTGTGAGGATCGTACAAAGTGTCATGCAGATCACGTTGATAACGGAATCGAAAGGCGAACGTGTGCCGCAGTTGGTATGTTTTGGGACAAAAGTAAAGATTTAGGACTACCCTACTTAAATTTGTTCAGCTGTTTAATTTTGCTCCCCTACCCAGGTATTTTGAAAGCCGTTCATTGCGGACAACCTTATGAGCTGAATAGAATCACAAAGGACGTGGTAGCGTTTCATGCGGCAGATTTTTATACACTGGTCGAGAAACTTCAATTAGATCTTCACGAACCTCCTATTTCTCAGGTATAGACAAAATGGAGCTCGGCACAGCGCAGAGTTAACTCAAGCCACTTAATTTACACTTCGAAACCCTAAGTCATAGGCCTTTTCATGTTAGTTCTCATAAAGAGGCTAAAAATGGTTTGGAAGTGTAAATGGAAAGTGGCTTGAGAGTAACTTCTTATCATGTTACTGGTGTATGGTGTTCCTAATTCATGTTTATTATTGATGATGCAGTGTATTCAATGGGTAGAGGATGCCAAGTTAAACCAATTGCGCAGAGACGGTATACGATATGCCAGGATTCAGTTAGAGGACAACTGTATTTACTTTCTTCCTCGCAACATCATCCATCAGTTTCGTACGGTTACTGCAGTTACTAGTATAGGTAAGATTCATATAATTTAATATTACCGTCTGCAGCCATTAACGAGTGGATTATGGTTATCTTTTTAGCTTGGCATGTCCGGTTGAGGCAGTACTATCTGCCGACTTCAATGCCAATACTTAAGCCAGAAATCAAGATGAATTCTACAGGAGATGTTTCCAAGAAGTCAGCTGTAAATTCCCCCCGATCAGATGGGTCTAAGCTCTTTTCATTATCAAAACGGCCGGAAAAGAAGACGCGCAAGGACTACGATGATGAGGATTGGGTGCCTGACGCAGTGAACAGGACCCCCCACAAAAGCAGTAAATCAAAACCTGAGAACACAGTAAAGAAGAAGCTCAAGTCGGACAAGGAGAAGAGCAAAGGAGATCGGAATGGAGGGAGCAATGGTCATTTGAAGGGAAATTTGGACTCGGATCGTCACAAACACGGCAAAAGTAAACCAGAGAAGAAGGACAAGGAAAGGAAGAGCTCCAGTGCTGATGACTCGGTTCGACACAAATCGAAATCAAGTAGGGATGACAAAGAGAGGCATAAGCAGAGGCAGTCAGAACATGGGACGACGTTGTCCACCGTTGAACCTCTCGCAGACGGCACTTCCGGGTCCTCAGGAGAAAATCACAAGTCAAGTTCGACCCCGTCCTCCTCAAAGAGTCTAGAGAAGAAGGATCGTGCAAAGGATTCCAAGTCCGACTCACGCCGATCCGATCATAAATCAAGCAGTGGATCTCAAAAGGATAAGTCCAGCAAATCCGACAAGCGATCGTCGGAGTCGTCTAAGCACTCGAATAGTGACAAAAGCCACAAGTCTTCCTCTTCGTCAAGCTCCGCCAGGAATAAAGACCGAAGTGAAAAAGCAGAAGAGAAAAATGCAACAGATAAGACCAAGGAACCTTCGAAAGATGAAAAATCTTCTAGTAGCAAAGAAAAAGATACAAACTCATCATCCCACAAGCCACGAGAAAAATCCTCCTCCCATCATTCAAGTCACGGAACCGGCAGTAAAAGTTCACATCCCTCTTCCAGTTCCAAACGTGAGAAGGAGAGTTCGAGCTCTCACTCTACACTCAAGAACGGGCATAGCTCAAATTCAGAAGGAGGACAAGGAGTGCGAAGAGATTCAAAGGATAGCACTCATACCTCAAAGGATCGGTCCAAGGATAAGGAAAAGGATGAGCTGAAGAAGAAAGACTCGGGCAAAAGTTCTAAACTCACACCAAGGAGACCCCGAGCAGCTCGGATCCTGCTGCCACTGTAAAGAAAGAGTCAGATACCCGTGTCAAGGAGAAAAGTTCAAGTGAGCCAAGCCCCAAGGAGAAAGGAGACTCTTCAGTTCAGAAGGAACACTCATCCAAGGACCGAAGTAAAGGAAATCACCACGAAAAGAGTCGACAGAAGTCGTCCACGTCGAGGGGAGAGTCTGACTCGAAGAAAGTCACAGGCGAAAAGGATCGATTGAATCTCGTGTCAACGGAAGGGGAAGGCTCAGGCAAGGAGCAGGTTGAACTGGCTCAGAAAAGCGTCACCGTCCGAAATGCTCCGAAAACTGCTGAAAATGGAAGTGCAGCTTCGAATGAGATAATCTTGAAGAAAAATGGGAGTAACGTGACTCGGAAGTTGTTCCAAGCAACTGGACCTCCTGACCTTCTCTCCAAAATCATCTCAAAGATGGATGCGCCGCTGGGCGGAAAGAAAAGGGATAATCCGCTTCCATCCGGTTCAGGGATGGGATTTTTGCTATGATAGAATGCAGGAAATAGACGCATAGGTAAAACTACTGTCACCAAATAAGGTAGGATTAGTAGTTACTACACAATTTTAGCAGCTCACATACATACAAATTAAATCCTAACTTATTGAACCTACAACGTAAACTGGGAGTCAAAGTCAAGGATTGATTCCGCAGCATCAACTGTTAACTTCACCCCATTACGTCTAAATACTGAAACGTTTATATCCCTGTTGTAAAGTTTAACCCGTTACAATCAATTTATTCTTGTCAAATAGGAGTTAAAATATTATTATTACTATAATTACTACCGAGGAGGAAATATCGTAGGACTAATTTAAGATTTTATTGTCAAATGGGAAATTGACCGAAAACCATCCAATCCAACTCAAATCATAAGCACCATGAAACATTGTTAGTATAATCTATCCATTAGACCATCCATGTGTGCGTAGGTATAGAACTTAATTTTGGAAATCATAGGGGAGTATTACGGAGGGGATCATTTTGTTGTTTGGAAAGTTTGGGAAATTTCTTACTTCCAGTGTCCAAGGTCCAAGGTCGTACAAGATTCTCAGGAGAGTGGTCTCCTTGTTGTCATCTCTAGTCTCAAAAGGATGATTTCTTATGCATCAAATCTAATCCTACCCTTTAACACTTCTTTCTTTAAGACTTGTAGCTTTAAAACTTGGACCATTCGTAGACCTTTTATGATTCTTATTCTCTGGAGTATAACGTAGTTGGGTGAAAAGATGTAGTCGTGTGTTTGGAATTCGGATATGAATGAATGCGTGATTCACAACTTTACCACCCTCTTCATTTTCAATATACAAGATGCTCTCTTATTTATTATATTTAATTTATACAATTATTCTTCATTCCTGGGAATATTCTTGGATGCACAAATTATTTATTTTTATTCTTGCGTAATCTCAATTATCTTTCAAATTCAATTAATTTCCAGAAAAATTCGAAGGCGGTGATGATGGAGGAAATTATGGACGGTTTAGTGTGGTTTAAGTCGGTTATAGGCCTAGATTCAATTTAACATTATATCTGGGATGTGGGATACAAGTCGTTGGACACTCTGTACAAATACGGAACAAATCTTAGAAATTTTAAAAGTATATCGGATAAGCTCTTTCCTCTTAATTGTTTTTCCAGTGTTGCATTGACTTTCTACCACTCCACTTTTTTCGGAACGTTTGACTTCGTTATGCAGCCTTTAATGGAGATTGCGGAGGAATGTAAATGGATTTTTGGACGTATCCTTTCTTTCCGTTTCGGGTATAATTAATAATCAGAAGATTGTAAATTATATCTAAAAGATCTAAATATTTTATAATTTGCTAAATTAATTGGACTTTACGCTCCTTTCTGGACGATTTGTTTCAACCCCCCTCCAATTTGTAATTTCTTATTCCCGTTAAGTTTTCTCTTGTTGAATTATTAGTTGACCTCCTCAAGCTCTTTCCCGCGGAGTCAAATTGTTTGTTGTAATCGTCTTAAAAATCTGATATCCCAAATGATGTTATAAGGATTCTTAATGGGTTAGATGAGCTTGTGATGGGAAATCTTCAGGAAGCGAATAAACGCCTATAAATGGTTCAAATTATTCCTGTTTTCTCTATCCTTTGTTCATCAATTCCCGTGGTGTAGGCAAGATTTGTCTCGGGCGAGACATTATAGCACATTATAGGAAGGAGATGGGTAAAGAGAGAGTTTGGGGAAAGTGAAAAGTCGTCCAAAGGGATGATGATGAGGATATGGAGAAAGGAGGGGGATGACGGGTATTGATGTGTCTCATCCTTTGCATGTCCATTCATTCATCCGCCACCTTTCTCTGGTTTTAATGTGATTAAGTCCATCCATCATGGGAATTGGAAATGATCGTTTAGTCCTATGAATTCAACTGATCCATTCTTCAGTCTCTCTCATCGGGGCCTTTGACTTACACCTGCTGCTCCTCTTCCGTGGTGGTGGTAAACCATGCTAGGGAACAATCGCCTAATTTCCGCTCCTTGAAGGTCTAATCCCCATAAGGACCATGTCAAAGGGTTATAAGGGCAATCAGAAGAAGCGGCGTCCCATCCCTCCAACCTCATCCAATTTCCTTCGATTCATGGATGAGGGAGGAATGTATTCCAGGCGTGTAGGAGATTTACGAAAGGCCGTTCTCAATTTCAATCGGGTAATTTCTTTTAACTTTCTCCATTCCTTTCATGTCCCTGAGAGAGCATGTCAGAACGTATTTTACCAATAGGATAAAAGTTTGACCCAATTTCGCTAAACTTTTTAGTAATCTTCAATCTGTCTCACTATACTACGGGTTTTCAGTAAAACTGTGAGTCGTTACAGTGAAGTCCACTTACTGGTTGTGAAAGGATCAAATAAATTTATTCAGCCCAAGAGAGTTGCATTACATTCCCATGCTTAACTTTCGGTTTCGTTATAAATTTGCATCACTCAATTGTTCGAAAACAAAAAACCGTGCTCGCCATGTCCTTCCGCCCTTGGATATTTAGTTACCGAATCCAAATCTATCGCGAAGTCAGTTATTTACAGAAGCAATTTCTTTGAACTTACACTTAGTAATTTCCTTTTTGTTTAAACGATCAGAAAATCCTTACATGCATGCGGTTTCCTTACAAGGGGAATCCGCCGTAGGAAAAAGGAGTAAATGCGAGAATGCGACAGGCACGCAGAGACAGAGAGCAAGGAGACAATGCCATTCCCTTTATTTTCTCCTTTTGTATGCATTGGGGTATCTAACTTTCTTCGGTGTCTCCTTAGTTTTCTTGTAGATGTGATGTGACTAATGTGGAACTTTCACGAACTGCAGTAATCTATTTAAAGAAATATCGATTTACAATCTCTACGGTTACTACAAACCTGATTACCTAAAATTGGCCATAGCCGACCCCGACCGCTCCTTTAATGAAATCTTTTGGATGCTTCCCCGACCCGACTCCCCTCCTCTTACCCTGCTTAAATTGGCAATTCAAAGGCACAGCGTGTCCTATCAAAATTATCTTTGGTAATGGCTTTCTCTTCTTACATGTGTATATTCCCATGAGAAAATTTTTTCCATTGTCCATCTCCATCATGAATAAGAAATAATAGGAGTAAGAAGAAACCGGAGGGTGGCTCCTGATCTGTCAAACTGAATTCTATCCAACAATATTTTGTAAACGCTTCCGGTTGATGACGCAAAAAAGAAAATGGAAACATTAAATTAACTTTCACAAATTAAAAATCATCATCCTCATCATCACACATCGTAAAATCCATTGAGAGAGGCTCTAGCTCCAATTCCAACGCCAAAGAACGACATGGGGGGAAGCGGGTTTCGTTCCAATTTTTGACTCTTGGCAGCGCCCAAGTAAATAGTTTGCACTCAAAGTATGAATGATGGGATGTTTGCTTCGGTGCATTAAACCGCATCGATTGGAAATGTTTGGTAGATAATGTCATTGGAAGTGCAAGGAAGTGCAAGACCTATATTTTCCAACTCATATCGTGATTCGTGATTTCATTTGTTTCCTTATATGCAGTACAAATAATTGCAAAAGAGAATTCTTTAAATTAGTTTCCGAAATTGTTTTTCCAATATTGTCAGGTGCAAGGTGACCCGAGTAATTTTCTCGAGACAGTATGTCTTTGGAGAAAGGAGAGAGTCAAGTAGAGAAAACAGGTCAGTTTACAGGTTTGGAGAGAGTAGAGACGGAACGGAAACTCATGACAGGAAAGGAAGGTGATAACGATCTTACGTTCCAGAATAATTCAGCTAAGAAAGTCGAGTTTAGTCAGGCAGTATCACTAACTGGAGTCGAGTCTATCAAACGGCAACAGCAGAGCGTTGGAACTCCGAAAGACGCCATCATCCAAGCAATTGTCCAGGGTCAAATGGACAAGGAGAGGCTGGGAAGTAAAGGTGAGACTCGCTGTTAATTAGATATTCCCGTTAAAATGACACAGGGCTCACGCAAGTAGTGCATTGAATGCAAATGCAAGCAACACAATTTAGCATCAATATTTAGCCGAAGTATTTGGACGGTGAATGAGTAGAATAGAAAATCCGACCATGCAGCCTACCTCCTCCAAATTCAAATTCTTGCACTCTCCTCAGTGAATGTGGTTTTGAATACTCATGAATCGTTTAGGCGGAACGTGCAGTGGGACCTCGACTCCCGTCCGCCGGCGCTCTTCCCCCGCGGGGAGCCTTATGAATGAAATTCGGAAAATGTCCCTTGCCTCACAAGATGCAAAGGAGGATCGACAGTTGAAGCGTTTCCGGAGGTTTCACGGCCGACGTCGGAAACGGAGAGAAGAAGAGTATACGGACAAGGACCGAGCCGCTGCCGTGACCCTTGGCTCTAGGGACATCAAGCAGTCGCTAAGAGCCAAGAAAAAGCGTGAAAGGAAGCTCTGCGTGTCAACTGACCTTCTGCATCGAGAAGACTTTCTCTCTGACATGCTCCTCAACGAAGCGACACACCAGATGAGGATAAAGGATATACCAATGGCCCTAAGCACATTAGACAAGGTTCATTAGGTCCTAATAGGCAGTAAATCAGTCGGCGTAGGCGCTGGAATTTTTTTTCTCCCATGCACTTGTAGGTGCAAATCCTCTTCGGGAATTTTTATCTTTGCAATCTTGGCTTCCAAATGAAGAAAAATTTTGTTACTTGGAAAATCCCGTCCCACTCCTCAGCAATTCATGAGCCCCTCCCGCTTTTGGGGGTGACCCTATGTGTGCATAATCCGTTACCCTTCCCGATGAGAATTCGATTTAGATTAAGAATTTTTATTAATTTTTTTTTGTATCATTAGAAACTACGAACTTAATTATGATTAGTTTCTGGTTGCAGCAACTCAATCTAGCACCGTTTTGTGTTCCAGGCTTTGGAACTCCACCCGACGCACAGAGCAGCCCTCGTTGCAAGAAGTCAATGTTTTCTAAAACTAGGAGATGCTGGTGCTGCTCTGAAGGATGCAAAAGCCTCCTGCGAAACTAGGAACAATTTCATGATGGGCGTTTACCAATGTGCGGAAGCACTTTACAATTTGGGAGATTTTGAAACAGCACTAATTGCCTTCCACAGGGGCTACCGCTTGAGAAAGGAAATGGAGGGGTTCCGGATTGGAATTCAAAAGTGTCAGGAAGCAATCGAGAAATGTATCGCAGGTAATCCTATTCGTGTTAACCCATGGAGGAGTTGCGGAGTATAATGCGATCTGATTTTGACAACTTGTCACTAGACCGAGCGGCCACTAAATTTGATGATTTGGATGAGATTCTGCCCATAATTTATGAAATGGACAATTTCAAAAATCGTAGGAAAGAACAAATATTGTCGTCGCAAGTTTCACTGGATATCTCAAATATTAATTTCCTTGACAGAGAAAACGGGAGATCATTCCACTACTTGTTCCTCATTTCTGAATGTTGAAGAAGAAATCGGGCACGGAGGCGGAAAACTAAAACCATCGTCAAAGACAAGATGCCGTAGGGTTTCCCGAGAGGTTCTGGGTCAAATATACTTGGATAAAGAGTACTTGGCCAAATTCCTTATTCTCCCGGAGCTGCAAAGAGACTCGGGGACGTCTGCTGCCGTCGAACTCCGAGAAAATGCATTAGAAGCTCTGGAGTACATCCAAATTCGAGAAGAATTTTGGAGGCAACAGAATCCTATTTACGCCAGGAAGCCTGGGCTAACCTTGAGTAAAAAGGTAGGTAATGGTAACGCAATTACGCAATGAACATTGACACACTAAATTAATTCCCGACTTAAATTCTTAATTACTTCCCATAAATAGGTTCACCCGAATTGCCGGCAACAGAATAAAATTGCTGCAAAACAGCAACCTGTCAGAGAACGTGACACTAAAAATAAAAATGGGGACAAGAAGCTTGATCCCGTTGAGGGAAACCTAGGAAATCAGAACACAGTGTGTAATCCAACAATTGAAATTACTAAATTAATATAAGTTAGGATAAAATAGTTCATAGGAAATAACAGCTCGCTAAGCTTCACGACATTTTATTCAAAGTTAAATTAATTATTCCACTATATACGTATACGACACGAGTTCAATCTTCAATCGGAAAACTGTATTTTAGTTTTAACGAAACGCACCAGTGGACGACTGGTTGGGCAAGGGGCGCTAAACACAGAAAAGATTAGAGGGAAGAGAGGAGACACTATTGAATTTTCAATAAAAAAAAAAAAAAAAAAAATTAGAATGCTCCAGCGCTAAACGTTTACATTTAAAACCAAAAGGTACGGCGAATAAAATTTCAGAGATGTCAGACTATAAAGTTGCCAGTATTCTCGGGAAGGAAAATGCCGCCGC
>Ga0194135_10001595_pt1 | contig 13582 bp, 9 predicted proteins | sample LitLau_LLRF_2013_FD_134024 | JGI IMG/M metagenome (GOLD analysis project Ga0194135, IMG submission 134024) | Freshwater sediment microbial communities in response to fracking from North America - Little Laurel Run_MetaG_LLRF_2013 (version 2) | ecosystem: Environmental > Aquatic > Freshwater >...
AGTCCGCGTTGCGCCGGTTGATCCCCATGATGCCCCGGGCCTCCAGGGCTTTCCAGGTTTTCCACAGGCCGAACATCAGGCGTTTTCCTTGAGGAACGCCTTGAAGCGCAGCAGTTCGGTCAGGCGGTAACCGCGATAGCGACCCATTGCCAGCATGAAGCCCACCAGGATCAGCAGGATCGCCGGGAAGGTGAAGACGAAGTAGATCAACTCCGGCACGCTCATGATCAAGTGCGCGAGGGAGGCGGCGAACAGGGTGCCGATGGCGACTTTCATCGCATGGCCGCCACCGCGTTCCTCCCAGGTGATGGACAGGCGTTCGATGGTCATGGTCAGGATCACCATCGGGAACAGCGCCACCGACAGGCCGCGCTCCAGGCCCAGCTTGTGGCTGAACAGGCTGATGGCGGCGATCAGCACCACGACGAAGGTCAGCACCACCGACAGCCGCGGCAGCATCTGCAGCTTCAGGTGTTCCAGGTAGGAGCGCAGGGACAGCCCCAGCGCGGTGATCACCGTGAACAGCGCGATGCCGAAGCCCAGCTGGGTTTCACGGAAGGCCAGGGCGATCAGTACCGGGGTGAAGGTGCCCAGGGTCTGCAGGCCGATCAGGTTGCGCAGCACCAGGATCACCAGCACGCCGATGGGGATCATCACCATGATCATGAAGGTCTGCTGGGTCTGCAGCGGCAGGCCGTAGAGCGAGTATTCGAGGAAGTTGGCGTCGGTGTTCTCGTCGGTCAGCTTGGCCAGGCGAATGGCGTTCATTTCGCTGTTGTTGAGGCTGAAGGTGACGTTGGCTTTCTTGCCGCCATCGACGGTGATCAGGTTGTCGTCGCCGGTCCACCACAGCAGGCGGTCGCTGGGCATGCCCTGCTCGCCGGTTTCCGGGTTGAAGTACAGCCAGTCGGTGCCGTTGAAGCTGCGCAGCCAGAGCTCCGGGGTCTGCGGCTGGTCGGCCACCAGGCGAATGGTGTGGACCTTCTCCATCGGCACGTGGGCGATGGACAGCAGCAACTCGACGATCTTGGCCTTGTTGGCGCTGGACGGGTCGCCGGCCAGCAGCAGCTTGGCGTTGTCGTCACTGGCGTTGTTGACCCGTTTGATGGCCTCGCTGATGAAGGTCTCGACGTCCGCCGAGTGCTGGCGGATCGGCGCCAGCAGGGCTTCGGCGGCAATCTTCTCCGGGCCTTCCACGGCCATGCTGTCGCGGAAGGTCGGGCCCTTGATCTTGGATTTCTCGGCGCTGTAGCGCTTGGTCAGCACCAGGCGGTAGTACAGGGTCTGGTTGCCCTTGGCCCGGCGTGCCGACCAGGTGACCTTGCGGTTGCCGTCGACACGGTTCACCGACACCCCGTAATTGTTGGAAATGAAGCTCTCGTTGAGGCTCACGTAGTCGCGGCTCAGGGGCGGCACGAACATCTGGATCTTGATCGGGTCCTTGCCGTTGGCGACGAATTCGACCTTGGCGTCGATGTTCCACAGATCGTCGGTGGCGTCTTCGGTCACCGGAATGCCCAGCACGAAAATCTGATAGGCCGTGATCGAAATGCCCAGCACCACCAGGATGGCGATCAGGACTTTCAGATGAAGGGTAAGAGAACGCATGGGAATTACTCTGCGGTATGAGCGTCGGTGGCGCAGGCGGGTTTGCCAGCAGCGTATTTAAGACTGGGGTCGACCAGCGCATCGAAGCGTTTCAGGGCTTCGGAGCCGATCAGCAGCGGGAATTGGAAGGTGCTGCGGTCGGTCAAGTTCACTTCGATGCTGCGCAAGGCGCTGCCCATGCACACATCCAGGGCGATCACCGGCCGGGCGGTGTAGTTCTTGTCTTCATCGGGGTCATAGTCGCCGGCGCGGCGCTTGATCTTGCTGACCCGGGCCAGAGGCCGCTCGATGGGATGGCTGTGGGCGGTGTCGATGGCCAGGTAGAAACGCACCCAGGATTCGCCATTGCGCTTGAAGCGCTTGATGTCGCGGGCACTCAGGGAAGCGGTCTTGGCGCCGGTGTCGAGCTTGGCCGCGACTTCCAGGTCAATGTCCGACAACCGTGCATATTCATTCAAACCGTAGACAGTCTTGCCGGCGGCGGCACTGATGCCGGGCAAGGCAAGCAGGCAGAGGAGGGGGGGGAGGGCCTTGAGTCTCATAGATCCTGATGGGCATGGGTTCTTCAATTCAAGGCGACCGGCATTGCTGCGCAAGCTCCCTCGTGTGCGTGCCATAAAAAGATGACAGGCCAATGCGGGCGGCATTCTAGCATGCTGGTTTTACCGCGCCAGCGCTGGGGGCGGGCCTTTTGTCTCGTTCTGGTGCAACGGGTTATTAGACGATTGTCGACAATCTCAATTTTTCCTTTGACTGTCTTCTGGGTATTGGCTAGTTTTTGCCTCATTGATTTTCAAGGTGTCGACAATATGCAGGATCAACTGGAACATCCGCTGCCGGCGCAGGACGATTCTGAAACCCTGTCCGAAAACGTCTTCCGGCGTATCCAGGCCGCCATCGTCAAGGGCGAGATCGCCCCGGGCAGCAAGATCTCCGAACCGGAGCTGGCCCGAACCTACGGCATCAGTCGTGGCCCGTTGCGCGAGGCGATTCACCGCCTCGAAGGCCAGCGCCTGCTGGTACGGGTGCCCCATGTCGGCGCCCGGGTGGTGTCCCTGAGCCACGCCGAACTGATCGAACTCTACGAAATCCGCGAGTCCCTGGAAGGCATGGCCTGTCGCCTGGCGGCGCAGCGCATGACCACCGAGGAGATCGACGAGCTGCGCCGGGTGCTCGATACCCACGAGCGCGATGCGGCGTTCCAGGCCGGCGTCGGCTACTACCAGCAGGAAGGGGATTTCGACTTCCACTACCGGATCATCCAGGGCGCGGGCAATCGCACCCTCACGCAGATGCTCTGCGGCGAGCTGTACCAACTGGTGCGCATGTACCGCATCCAGTTCTCCGCGACCCCCAACCGCCCGCACCAGGCGTTTGCCGAACACCACCGGATTCTCGATGCCATTGCCGATCGCGACGGTGAACTGGCCGAGTTGTTGATGCGCCGCCACATCGGCGCCTCGAAACGCAATATTGCGCGTCACTACCAGGACAGCGCCCATCAGACAGCCACTCCACGAGGTGAGTCATGAGTTCCAACAAGAGCACTCCAGGCCAGCGTTTCCGCGATGCGGTCGCCAGCGAACAGCCGTTGCAAGTGGTCGGCGCGATCAACGCCAACCACGCCCTGCTGGCCAAGCGCGCCGGTTTCAAGGCCATCTACCTGTCTGGCGGCGGGGTCGCCGCCGGTTCCCTCGGCGTGCCTGACCTGGGCATCACCGGCCTCGACGACGTCCTCACCGACGTGCGCCGCATCACCGACGTCTGCGACCTGCCGCTGCTGGTGGACGTGGACACCGGCTTCGGTTCCTCGGCCTTCAACGTGGCGCACACCGTCAAGTCGATGATCAAGTTCGGCGCCGCGGCGATCCATATCGAAGACCAGGTCGGCGCCAAGCGCTGCGGCCACCGCCCCAATAAAGAGATCGTTTCCCAGCAGGAAATGGTCGACCGCATCAAGGCCGCGGTGGACGCCCGCACCGACGACAGCTTCGTGATCATGGCGCGCACCGACGCCCTGGCGGTGGAAGGCCTGGAGTCGGCCCTGGAACGCGCCGCGGCATGCATCGAGGCCGGCGCCGACATGGTGTTCCCGGAAGCCATCACCGAGCTTGAGATGTACAAGATCTTCGCCGATCGGGTGAAGGCGCCGATCCTGGCCAACATCACCGAATTCGGCGCGACTCCGCTGTACACCACCGAACAGTTGAAATCCGTGGATGTTTCCCTGGTGCTGTACCCGCTGTCGGCGTTCCGCGCCATGAACAAGGCGGCGGAAAACGTCTACACCGCGATCCGTCGCGACGGCACCCAGCAGAACGTGATCGACACCATGCAGACCCGCATGGAGCTCTACGAGCGCATCGATTACCACAGCTTCGAGCAGAAGCTCGATGCGCTGTTCGCCCAGAAGAAAGGCTGAATGAGTTCTTGTGGGAGCGAGCTGGCTCGCCATGGCCGTCGACGCTAACGCGCGAGCCTGGATCGCGAGCAGGCTCGCTCCTACAGTGTCGGGGTGAGTCCCGACCAACGAAGTTGCCAAGTCCCTAACAAATTCAAGATTGGAGAGAGCAATGGCCGAAGCAAAAGTATTGAGTGGTGCAGGTCTGCGCGGCCAGGTCGCCGGGCAAACCGCGCTGTCCACCGTGGGCCAGGCCGGTGCCGGGCTGACCTACCGCGGCTATGACGTGCGCGAACTGGCGGCCGATGCGCAGTTCGAGGAAGTGGCCTACCTGCTGTTGTACGGCGACCTGCCAACCCAGGAACAGCTGGCCGCCTACAGCGCCAAGCTGAGCAAGCTGCGGGATCTGCCACAGGCGCTGAAGGAAGTGCTGGAGCGGATTCCGGCCCAGGCCCATCCGATGGACGTGATGCGCACCGGTTGCTCGTTCCTCGGCAATATCGAGCCGGAGAAGGACTTCTCCCAGCAGCACGATGTCACCGACCGCCTGCTGGCGGCCTTCCCGGCGATCATGTGCTACTGGTACCGCTTCAGCCATGAAGGCGTGCGCATCAACTGCGTCAGCGACGAGCAGACCATCGGCGGCCACTTCCTGCACCTGCTGCATGGCAAGAAGCCCAGCGACTTGCACGTCAAGGTGATGAACGTGTCGCTGATCCTCTACGCCGAGCACGAGTTCAACGCCTCGACCTTCACCGCCCGGGTTTGTGCCTCGACCCTGTCGGACCTGTACTCGTGCATCACCGCCGCCATCGGTTCGCTGCGTGGCCCGCTGCACGGTGGCGCCAACGAAGCGGCCATGGAGCTGATCGAACGCTTCCACAGCCCCGAAGAGGCGACCGCCGAACTGCTGCGGATGCTGGAGCGCAAGGACAAGATCATGGGCTTTGGCCACGCGATCTACAAAGACAGCGACCCGCGCAACGAGGTGATCAAGGGCTGGTCGAAGAAGCTGGCGGACGAAGTCGGTGACAAGGTGCTGTTCCCGGTGTCCGAAGCCATCGACAAGACCATGTGGGAGCAGAAGAAGCTGTTCCCCAACGCCGACTTCTACCACGCCTCGGCGTACCACTTCATGGGCATCCCGACCAAGCTGTTCACCCCGATCTTCGTCTGCTCGCGCCTGACCGGCTGGGCCGCTCACGTGTTCGAGCAGCGGGGCAACAACCGCATCATCCGTCCAAGCGCCGAGTACATCGGCGTTGAACAGCGCAAGTTCGTGCCAATCGAACGCCGCTGACCGGGAGGGCGCCGGCACTGTGGCTTGAATGCACCACACACCTGTGGGAGCGAGCTTGCTCGCGACAGCGATGGCTCAGCCGACGCGATGTCGGATCTGCTTCAGTCATCGCGAGCAAGCTCGCTCCTACAAGGGATAGAGGTCCATTCAACTCGGTGCCAGACGCTCCCTTTGAAACTACCGTGATCGAGTCCCCTGACCATGAACACTGAATTTCGCAAGACGCTGCCCGGCAGCCAGCTGGACTATTTCGACGCCCGTGCGGCGGTCGATGCGCTGCAGCCCGGCGCCTACGACAGCCTGCCCTACACCTCCCGCGTACTGGCGGAAAACCTGGTGCGGCGCTGTGATCCGGCGACCCTCAACGCCTCCCTTGGCCAGTTGATCGAACGTCGCGACGACCTGGACTTTCCCTGGTTCCCGGCCCGCGTGGTGTGCCACGACATCCTCGGCCAGACCGCGCTGGTGGACCTGGCCGGCCTGCGCGATGCCATTGCCGATCAGGGCGGTGACCCGGCCCTGGTCAACCCGGTGGTGCCGACCCAACTGATTGTCGACCACTCCCTGGCCGTGGAATGCGGCGGCTTCGACCCGGAGGCTTTCGACAAGAACCGCGCGATTGAAGACCGGCGCAACGAAGACCGCTTCCACTTCATCAACTGGACCAAGAAGGCCTTCAAGAACGTCGATGTGATCCCGCCGGGCAACGGCATCATGCATCAGATCAACCTGGAGAAAATGTCCCCGGTGATCCAGGTGCGCGACGGTGTGGCTTTCCCTGATACCTGCGTCGGCACCGACAGCCACACCCCCCACGTGGACGCCTTGGGGGTGATCGCCATCGGCGTCGGCGGCCTGGAAGCCGAGAACGTCATGCTCGGCCGCGCTTCGTGGATGCGCCTGCCGGAAATCATCGGCGTCGAGCTCACCGGCAAGCTGCAACCGGGGATCACCGCCACCGACATGGTGCTGGCGCTGACCGAGTTCCTGCGCAAGCAGAAAGTGGTGGGGGCCTGGCTGGAGTTCTTCGGCGCAGGCGCTGCGGCACTGACCCTGGGCGACCGCGCCACCATTTCCAACATGGCCCCGGAATACGGCGCCACCGCGGCGATGTTCTACATCGACCAGCAGACCATCGACTACCTCAAGCTCACCGGCCGTGAAGACCAACAAGTGCGCCTGGTGGAGAGCTATGCCAAGCACACCGGCCTGTGGGCCGACAGCCTGAAGAGCGCGCGCTACGAGCGCGGTCTGCAGTTCGACCTGTCGTCGGTGGTGCGCAACATGGCCGGGCCGAGCAACCCGCATGCACGGGTCGCCACCAGCGAGCTGGCGGCCAAGGGCATTGCCGGGCAGTGGTCCGAAGTGCCGGGGCAAATGCCGGACGGCGCGGTGATCATTGCCGCCATCACCAGCTGCACCAACACCAGCAACCCGCGCAACGTGATCGCGGCGGGCCTGCTGGCGCGCAACGCCAACAAGCTGGGGCTGACCCGCAAGCCGTGGGTCAAGTCGTCCCTGGCTCCGGGTTCGAAAACCGTGGCCATGTACCTGGAAGAGGCCGGCCTGGGCCATGAGCTGGAGCAACTGGGCTTTGGTGTGGTGGCCTTTGCCTGCACCACCTGCAACGGCATGTCCGGCGCCCTGGACCCGGTGATCCAGAAAGAGATCATCGAGCGCGACCTGTACGCCACCGCCGTGCTCTCGGGTAACCGCAACTTCGACGGGCGCATCCACCCTTATGCCAAGCAGGCGTTCCTGGCTTCGCCGCCGCTGGTGGTGGCCTACGCGATTGCCGGCACCATCCGCTTCGATATCGAAAAGGATGTGCTGGGCCTGGATGCCGATGGCCGGGAAATCCGCCTCAAGGACATCTGGCCGAGCGACGAAGAAATCGACGCGGTGGTCAAGGCCGCGGTCAAGCCGGAGCAGTTCCGCAAGGTCTACATCCCGATGTTCGCCATCCACGAAGACACCGGCCCGAAAGTCGAGCCGCTGTACGACTGGCGTCCGCAGAGCACCTACATCCGTCGTCCGCCGTACTGGGAAGGGGCCCTGGCCGGCGAGCGCAGCCTCAAGGGCATGCGCCCGTTGGCGGTGCTGCCGGACAACATCACCACCGACCACCTGTCGCCGTCCAACGCCATCATGCTCGACAGCGCAGCCGGTGAGTACCTGGCGAAAATGGGCCTGCCGGAAGAGGATTTCAACTCCTACGCGACCCACCGTGGCGACCACCTGACCGCCCAGCGCGCGACCTTCGCCAACCCGAAACTGTTCAACGAAATGGTCCAGGAAAACGGCAAGGTCAAGCAGGGCTCCCTGGCGCGGATCGAGCCGGAAGGCAAAGTCACGCGGATGTGGGAAGCCATCGAAACCTACATGCAGCGCAAGCAGCCGCTGATCATTATTGCCGGCGCCGACTACGGTCAGGGCTCGTCCCGCGACTGGGCGGCCAAGGGCGTGCGCCTGGCGGGTGTGGAGGCGATCGTCGCCGAAGGCTTCGAGCGCATCCACCGCACCAACCTGGTGGGCATGGGCGTGCTGCCCCTGGAGTTCCTCCCGGGCACCGACCGCAAGACCCTGGGCATCGACGGCACCGAAACCTATGACGTGATCGGCGAACGCACGCCGCGCGCGCAGTTGACCCTGGTGATCAACCGCCGCAACGGCGAGCGCTTGGAGGTGCCAGTGACCTGCCGCCTCGACACCGCCGAAGAGGTGTCGATCTATGAGGCGGGCGGCGTGCTGCAACGCTTCGCCCAGGACTTCCTGGAATCGGCAGTCGCCAGCTAAATGACGTACCGGGGGCGGGCCGCAAGGCACCGCCCCTGGTCTTTATCAGGACCTGAAATTCATGGCATTCGTAGCGCAAATCAAGATTCCCGCCACCTACATGCGTGGCGGCACCAGCAAGGGCGTGTTCTTCAACCTGCAGGACCTGCCCGAGGCGGCCCAACTGCCGGGCGCGGCCCGCGATGCCCTGCTGTTGCGGGTGATCGGCAGCCCCGATCCCTATGACAAGCAGATCGACGGCATGGGCGGCGCCACCTCCAGCACCAGCAAGACGGTGATTCTGTCCAAGAGCATCAAGGCCGATCACGACGTCGACTACCTGTTCGGCCAGGTGGCCATCGACAAGGCCTTCGTCGACTGGAGCGGCAACTGCGGCAACCTCTCGGCGGCGGTGGGCTCCTTCGCCATCAGCAGCGGCCTGGTGGACCCGGCGCGCATCCCGCAGAACGGCGTGGCGGTGGTGCGTATCTGGCAGGCCAATATCGGCAAGAGCATCATCGCCCACGTGCCGATCACCAACGGCGAGGTTCAGGAAACCGGTGATTTCGAGCTGGATGGGGTGACCTTCCCGGCGGCCGAAGTGCAGCTGGAGTTTCTCGATCCGGCGGCCGAGGAAGAGGGCGCCGGCGGTTCGATGTTCCCCACTGGCAACCTGGTGGACGACCTGGAAGTACCGGGTGTCGGCACCTTCAAGGCGACCCTGATCAATGCCGGGATCCCAACGATTTTCATCAATGCGGCGGACATCGGTTACCGCGGCACCGAGCTGCAGGGCGACATCAATGGCGACCCCAAGGCCCTGGCGATGTTCGAGAGCATCCGTGCCCACGGAGCCCTGCGCATGGGCTTGATTCAGCACCTGGACCAAGCCGCCCAGCGCCAGCACACGCCGAAAGTGGCCTTTGTTGCGCCGCCGGCGGATTACCAGGCTTCCAGCGGCAAGGCGATCAAGGCCGGGGACGTCGACCTGCTGGTGCGGGCCCTGTCCATGGGCAAGCTGCACCACGCGATGATGGGCACCGCGGCGGTGGCCATTGGCACCGCGGCGGCGATTCCCGGGACCCTGGTCAATCTGGCGGCCGGCGGCGGTGCGCGCAGCGCGGTGCGTTTTGGTCACCCTTCGGGCACCTTGCGCGTCGGCGCCGAAGCCACGCAAAACGGCGCTGACTGGACCGTGGTCAAGGCCATCATGAGCCGCAGCGCGCGGGTGCTGATGGAAGGCTGGGTGCGCGTGCCCGGCGACAGTTTCTAGGAACAGCAACGCAGGCTTTGAGGGGGGCTTGCTGTGGCGAGGGAGCTTGCTCCCGCTCGGCCGGCGCGTGGCGGTCGTAAGCCCTGAGCTTGCGATTGACCTGCTGCAACCCATGGGCCGCCTTCGGGGCGGCTGCGCCACCCAGCGCGAGCAAGCTCCCTCGCCACAACCGCCAGCAGTGCCGTTGTTATTGAATCGCTGAGCAGGCGCAGACCTGCGATGCCGTTATTGACCTGTACCTGAGGAATCACCGCTACCCACAACCTTGCAACAGGAGCAACGCCCCCATGAGCGCCAACGTAGACCTGAACAACCGTCCCGAGTACGACCAGGTCCTGCAGGACATCGCCGACTATGTCCTGAACTATTCCATCGACTCCCAAGAAGCCCTCGACACCGCCCGCCATTGCCTGATGGACACCCTGGGCTGCGGCCTGCTGGCCCTGCGTTTTCCCGAATGCACCAAGCACCTGGGGCCGATCGTCGAAGGCACCGTGGTGCCCTTCGGCGCCCGGGTGCCCGGCACCAGCTACCGCCTCGACCCGGTGAAGGCGGCCTGGGACATAGGCTGCATCGTGCGCTGGCTGGATTACAACGACACCTGGCTGGCGGCGGAGTGGGGGCATCCTTCGGACAACCTCGGCGGGATTCTGGCGGTGGCCGATCATCTGTCGCAAAAGCGCGTGGCCGATGGCGAGGCGCCGCTGACCCTGGGCGACGTGCTCAAGGCGATGATCATGGCCCATGAGATCCAAGGCGTGATCGCCCTGGAAAACGCCTTCAACCGGGTCGGTCTCGATCATGTGCTGCTGGTGAAAGTCGCCTCCACAGCGGTCTGCGCCAAGTTGATGGGGGCCAATCGCGAGCAGTTGCTGGCGGCGCTGTCCCATGCCTTTGTCGACGGTCAGGCGCTGCGCACCTACCGTCATGCGCCGAATGCCGGTTCACGCAAATCCTGGGCGGCGGGGGATGCCAGCAGTCGCGGGGTGCGCCTGGCGGACATCGCAATGCGCGGCGAGATGGGCATTCCCGGGGTGCTCAGCGCGCCGCAGTGGGGCTTCTACGACGTGCTGTTCAGTCACACCAACAAGGACCTGGCGCTCAAGCCCGGGGGCCAGCGGCAGTTCAGCCTGACGCAGAAATACGCCAGCTACGTGATGGAAAACGTGCTGTTCAAGATCAGCTTCCCGGCGGAGTTCCATGCGCAGACCGCCTGTGAGGCGGCGGTGATCCTGCATCCGAAAGTGCGCAATCGCCTGCACGAAATCGACCGCATCCTGATCACCACCCATGAGTCGGCGATCCGCATCATTTCCAAGGTCGGGCCGCTGGCCAATGCCGCCGACCGCGATCACTGCCTGCAATACATGGCCGCCGTGCCCCTGGCCTTCGGCACCCTGGTGGCCGAGCACTACGAGGACGACTTCCACGCCGCGCACCCGATCATCGATCAGTTGCGGGGCAAGATGCAGATCGTTGAAGACCCGCGCTATACCCGGGAATACCTGGAAGCCGACAAGCGCTCGATTGCCAACGCGATCCAGGTGTTCTTCAAGGACGGTTCCAGCACCGAACAGGTGGCGGTGGAGTACCCCATCGGCCACCGGCGGCGCCGCGCCGAAGGCATCCCGCTGCTGGAAGACAAGTTCAAGGCCAACCTGGCCACCCGCTTCAGCGCCCAGCGCTCGGCGCAGATTTTCCAGCTGTACAAGGACCCGGCGCGCCTGGAAGCAACGCCGGTGCACAGGTTCGTCGACCTGCTGGTGATCTAGGGTTATCCCCCTTTGTAGGAGCGAGCTTGCTCGCGATGAACGTCAACGATGACGCGGGTTTGCCGGGCGAGCGTGGCGTTCCGAGAAGCTTCGCGAGCAAGCTCGCTCCTACAGCGTCTCTTTAGCGTCGGGAGGTCTTTCTGGTCAGCCATTTATCCAGTGGCAATTTGGTGATGGCGAAGCCGCCGAGCAGGGTCGACGCATACAGCAGCAGGTCCCGGGACAGGCTCTGGCCTTCGTACCAGGCGCCGATGATCACCGCGAACACCGGGAAGATGATGAAGACGAAGGACAGGATCACCGGATTCAGGCGCTTGAGCAGGAAGAAGTAGACGATAAATCCGCCCACCGACGCAGCCAGCCCCAGGTACAGCAGGGCGCCCCAGGAGCGTGGGCTGATCGCGGCAAAATTCGGGCTTTCCACGGCCAGCCCGGCCAGGCACAGCAGCAGGCCGGCGATGCCGATCGGCAGGGCGTTGTAGGTGATGACGCTGATGGCGCTGCCGTGTTTCTTGGTGACCACGTAGCACAGGGCATGCAGCAGCGCCGCGCCGAGAATCGCCAGCACCCCCGAGAGTTCGTTGTGATCGTTGAGCAGGCCCTGGCCGCGGATGATCTGGAACAGGCTGGCAAAGCCGACGGCGATGCCCAGCAGTTGCGCCAGATGAATCCTTTCTCGCAACAACAAGGCGGAAAAAATCAGGATGAACACCGGCATGCAACTGAACAGCAACGCGGTCAGGCCTGAGGACACGTGCACCTCGCCGTAGTTGAGCAAGGTATAGGGCAGGCTGAAGTAGCACAGGGTGACGAACACCAGGAAGCCCCGGCTGCCCCTGGGGAACATCAACGGCTCGCGGCGTAGCCAGGCAAAGCAGGCGAACAACGGGAAGGCAATCAGAAAGCGCAGTCCGGCGGCGGTCAGCGGGGGCACGCTTTCCACGGCGATCTTGATCCCCAGCCAGGTGGTGCCCCAGCTCAGGCAGACAATCAGGAACAGGGTGCAGGTCACCAGCGTGGCCAGCCAGTGGCGCGAAGGCACTGTTGTGGTGGGGGCTGCCGTGGTGGTCGTGGTCACGCTGACACTCCTTTCGTGATGGGTAATTGACCCCTATATTGAGCGAGTCATTTCCGGTGATTGAACCTGTAAAGCACGTTATTGAGGTAAATGATGGCTGTCAAAGTAAGTATTGACATGGTGTCAATGTTGCGTTCCGCCTTGCGCGAAGGGGCGGGGCCCAAGTACAAGCGCCTGGCCGACGCGCTGGATCAGGGCATTGACCAGGGGTTGCTGGCCCCTGGCAGCAAGTTGTTTCCCCATCGGCAACTGGCCGATCAACTGGGGGTGACCATTGGCACCATCAGTCGCGCCTATGCCGAGCTGGAGCGCGTGGGGCAGGTGGTGGCGCGGGTTGGGGATGGCACCTACGTGCGTCAGGACGGCTTGCAGCGCCCGCGCGACGCCGGGTTTCGCCACGTCGGCGAAGAGTCGCCCGCGCTGTTCGACATGAGTCGCAATACCCATATTCCCGGGCCGGAGAGCCGCTTGATCGCTCAGGGCCTGCGGGCGCTGGCGGACGATCCCCAGGGGTTGCTGGACGTGGCTCGCTACAGTCCGGAGGCCGGGCTGGCGCGCTATCGCGAGGCCGGCGCCCGCTGGCTGACCCAGGAAGGGTTGCAGGTCGATGCCGCGCAGGTGCTTTGCGTCAACGGCGCCCAGCATGGCTTGCATATCGCCCTGCTGGCGCTGCTCAAGGCTGGGGATACCCTGGCCACCGAGCACCTGACTTATCCGGGCCTGATCAGTAGCGCACGGATGCAGGGGATCAAGTTGCTGGGCCTGCCCATGGATGAGCAGGGGCTGTTGCCCGAGGCGCTGGAGGAGGCGTGCCGGCATCACCGGCTGGCGGCCCTGTATTGCACGCCGACCTTGCAGAACCCCAGCACCGCGGTGCAGTCCGCGGCGCGCCGCGAGGCGATCGCCGAGGTCTGCCGACGGCACAACCTGTTGATTCTGGAGGACGAAACCCACGCCGTGCTGATGGCTCGGCGGCCGGCGCCGCTGGCTCATTTCGCCCCTGAGCGCACGGTGCTGATCAGCAGCCTGAGCAAGGCCGTGGCCGCGGGGTTGCGGGTCGGTTTCCTGTGCGCGCCGTCGCCACTGGTGGGACGATTGGCCGCAGCGCTGCGGGCAACCTGCTGGATGGCCACGCCGTTGGTCCTGGAGCTGGCTGCCGGTTGGATCGATAACGGCATTGCCGAACGCTTGCGTCAGCAGCAGATGGCCGAGATCACGCGGCGCAAGGGGCTGGTGGCGGGTTTGCTGCAGGGGTTGCACTGGCGCAGTCCAGAGGCCTGCCCGCATTTCTGGATCCGTGTTCCCGAGCCCTGGCGGGCTTCGGAGATCGAGGCGCACTTGAAGCAGCAGCACTGTCTGGTGGCCACCGCCGAGA
>Ga0194135_10001596_pt1 | contig 13580 bp, 19 predicted proteins | sample LitLau_LLRF_2013_FD_134024 | JGI IMG/M metagenome (GOLD analysis project Ga0194135, IMG submission 134024) | Freshwater sediment microbial communities in response to fracking from North America - Little Laurel Run_MetaG_LLRF_2013 (version 2) | ecosystem: Environmental > Aquatic > Freshwater >...
ATGAAAAATTGAACGCTTTTCGAAATAAATTGTAGTCTCACCAAAATCCTTTTTTTGTGTGTGTCTTTTCCCTTCTCTTCCCAAAAATATTACTTTCCAAGAACCTTACCGTATGCAGGCATCTTACCCACCCAACGCAACAGTTACCTTGCAACGAAACTGAGCGGTAACGAAAAGTCACCACTACATAATGCCGCCGAACTTTATTCTAATTATACATGTTAATTCAATTAATATAGAAAACGGATAACTGTGAAATGCACAACTGCCCATACTCGTAAGAAGGGCATCCGTCGCTCACGTTTGCGAATAAAACAGACTGGGCAAGGGGAAACGCCTTGGTTTTTGGTTTGTTTTCCAGTTTTCAGAAACAGCTGAGCTCAGCTGTGCAAAAATCGATTAATTGAATTTGGATTCATTTAACAAGGATCCCTAGATTTCCAAAGTTGATTAAAACGGAATGTCAAACAAGGATAGAATCCCGATTTTCCCTTCCCGGGGGTAAGTTTCTGTTTGCCACCGAGCAATTATTTATGTAATACTCTAGCTTATGGAAGTGGAGAATGAAACAGCGGATACTTTAAGAAGTCAGGGTCAAAGGGATATAAATTTTGACATTCATGGACTTCTCTTGACTTACTCCTCTAGGGCCCAAACCCTGATGAAAGGAAGGTTGAAGGGAGCTCAGACAGGTCACAGTTTGTTGAAGAAAAAGGCGGACGCACTTCAGTTTAGATTCAGAGCCATTTTGAATAAAATTATTCAAGTACGTAAATCCAAATCCTCCTCACATCTTCTAAATTCATTTTATGCAGGGAATGGGAGTAAATAACTCTGTACTTGATAACTTTTAGACGAAAACTTTGATGGGAGAAGTGATGAAGGAGGCTGCATTTTCACTGGCTGAAGCGAAATTTGCATCTGGGGATTTCAATCATCAGATTCTTCAAAACGTTTCAAAGGCACAGACAAAGGTATAGAGTTAAAGTAGGATATTTTGATGACACCTTTTGCTTTGGTAATTGTGTGAATACAATTAAAATTTGGGCTCTTTTTCAGGTAAAAACTAAGAAGGATAACGTGGCTGGAGTCAGTTTACCAATATTCGAGGCATACACTGAGGGAAGTGATTCGTATGAACTTACCGGACTTGCTAGAGGTGGACAGCAATTAGCTAAGCTCAAGAAAAACTATCAAAAAGCAATTACATTACTCGTCAATTTGGCATCTCTTCAGACGTCTTTTGTAACTTTGGATGAAGCTATCAAACTCACGAATCGTCGCGTGAATGCAATTGAGCATGGTAAACCCATTTTAGCCTAATGCAATGCTCGTGTCGTTGATTCCTTTTCTTATTTCGTATTAAATTTTAGTGATCATTCCACGTATTGAACGGACACTAGCCTACATCATCTCTGAATTGGATGAATTGGAACGAGAGGAGTTTTATCGGTTGAAGAAAATTCAAGACAAGAAGAAAGCAGCCCGTAAGAAGAATGAGAAAGAGAAGGAGGCATTGAGAATAGCAACAGGGGAGTTGGAGGACATTGAGCATGGAGCGAACATTCTGGATGAGCTACATGATGAGGACATTCTCTTCTAGAGTCTAATATCTCAACTGTCAATCCATTTACGATCTGTCTAATTGCTATTAGGGATTAATACACATTCCAATCACTATTTTAACAGTTTCCTGAGAGCGTAGAAGAGGCTACTGGTTACGGTTACAATAAGTAGTGTACGACTTAGAGTATCGGGATTTAGCAGCGTTAGTTTAGATCTAGATTAAAATAAACATTCAAAATTCATTGATTGCAATTGCAACCGTACGTACTAACTTGGCGAGGGCATTTAATATCCACGAGTTTCCAGTGCCCATTACAATTCATTCTTCTAAAGATTTAGTTAATTCTTTACGGCGATTTGTTACGTGCATTTATTTGGGCGCTCCATAGCATTGGTACCTACCGAAGAAGTCCCCGTGAAGCCCGGCGGGCAAAAAGTTGAATATATCTTGCTCTCAACTTTCAACGTAAATTCTTTTAAATTTATTAAAATTTTGAAGAGAATTCCAAATGTATTCTATTAAACTAAATACCTTTACGTAAGGTTTTCTAGAAGCAGTAACGTTATTAATTAGAACTTTGACAAATTTTAGTAAAAATGTGAAATTGGTATAGGTTGAGATGGGCAGGAGGTTTTTCACTTTCCTCCCTGCCTGGTACGCCTATACCTATAGCGCTCTTCTATCTGCTCTCTCTTTCTTCTCCGTGTCGAAATTCCATTCACATTGCTAATTTAATTTTGTGTGTCGTTGAACTTTCAAGTTTTAACAAAATCGTTCACACTGACGTTTTACCGAAGAAATCGACCTTATCCTGGCGGATTTATGCTCGAATGTTCTTAATTTTCTATAGCTAACTAGAATTTCCAATTTTCCTCAGCCTTTACCTTACCACCATCCCGACCCGATTCCCGAATCCTTCGAGACCCTTCCCTGCCGTCTCCCATGCATCATCACGGGGGAGGGAGGAGGAATTCGGCTGGACAATTCTTCGGTGAGGAGGATGATGAGGATCAGCAAGGTCATGGAGACAGGACAAGTAGGGGTGGAGGATTTTCTATGGGGACCTCCATGTCCAGAACCCCACCACAACAAAGAAGCAGGACCACCTCGGAATCATTTGGAGAAAATGACTACAAGGAAGAAGCAGAGGTATCATGAGTCGTTAGTATCACTAATCATTTCTTTGGAACATGGTGAAGATGGTGGCATTGACTATTAAGTGCTGATGATTAATTTAATCTTCCTCTAGGTGGCGGAACTCCTCACGAAGGCAGCTGTCACTCCAAATGATCAATTGAAACTAGATTACCTTACGAAAGTAAAAGAAATAATTGTTAATAGACAGCCGGCTTTATTGGACAATTTTTTGGACGAAATGCTTAATTTCCAATTGGATAATATACCACAAGTCCGGATATACATTTTGGAATTTATTGAAGAAGCCTGGTAATTTAAATGGGTTTAGAATTTAGTGGAAGACAACAACAGCTAATTTTATGAAAATATGTTTTATTATCTTAGTAAAACTGATCCGGAGACAATTCCAAAGATTCTGCATAATATGATGATGATGTTGAGTGACCCCGTGGTCTCAGTCCAAAAGAAAGCGATACAAGTCACTGCAAAGGTCTACCGAATGACGCTGGTAAGTTTTTAATATAAATCTTTGAATTGCAATAGCTTAGGTGAAAGTAAATTATATTTTACGATAATAATATTCTTGCAGGTTTGGTTATGTAAAGCTAAAACCGTGACGGATGAAATGGAAAGTGCTTGGACCTCTTTGAATGATCTCAAGAAATTTATCTTGAAGCAAATTGACAGTGACAATGATGGGTAGCGTATTTAGTTTGTATAAGTGTAACTGCTAATTCATGGGGAAATTGACGGAGATTTTAATGTTTTAGGATCAGGACACACACTGTGAAATTTATTGAAACCGTCATTCTATTACAAACTCCCACGGAACCTGACAGTATCAAGCGTCTAAATGAATTTTCACTCGAGCATGTCCCCATTACACTGAAGGTGGCTCGCCCACGGAAACTGGAAGAAGATGCTAGGTAAAGGTTCACCTATTGACAAATGCAGTCAGTCAAAAAGTTGACAGTTTATTTTTCAATCCAATTAATTTTTATCCTACAGAATTCTATTTGATGAATTGCTCAAATTCCACGGCTCCAGACATGCAACTAGTGTCAACCTTATGACGTGCATGGGCTCCATTGTTCTCATTGCAAAACTGAGACCACAGTTTATGGGGAGAGTTGTTAGCGCAATTGAGAAGTTGAACGGTATTTTACGCTTACTTGTTAAGGTTAGACCCATTCTAAATCTGAACGTACCGCTTTGTTGCAGCAATTCTACCTCCGACCCTGGAAAGGTCTCAAGTTCAATCTGTACGGAAACATATGAAGTCCCAACTCATCGGCCTCCTCAAGCACCCCCGTGCCATTGACTATTATGACAACATTACGACGCTTCTAACTGATCTTGGTGCCAGTCAAGGCGATGTAAGATCACAGCTTCAATGGATATATGACAACCTGCTCTTATGCTTCTCCCGTCTTCGTGCGCTTAATGCAACCATCACTTCATGATTTATTTCACATGCAGTTGACATGATCTCTTGTTATTGCATTGCGTTACCTGAGAGAACCAGCTTGCCGCTTTAGCAAACGATAGATATGCTCTGACTAATTGCTTTCTGATTTGTTATTAGTTGAGCAAGGCTATCCCAAATTGGGATGAAATTCGTACGGAAAGAAGGAAACGCCAAAGAGAGATGCATGAGGAAAAAGAGGAAATCAACAGAAAACGACAGAAGCTTTTGGTCGAAGAGGAAGAAATTCCGAAAACGGAAGAAGTACCAATGGAAGATGACTATGATGATGATGAAGATGAGGATGAAACTACGTCAGCTCCACCAGAAGTTCCTAAGAAAGCAGAAACTGACGAATCTGATGAAATGGAGAATCTTCTCTTTGATAAGCTCAACCCAGGCATGGCGGCTGAGCTAGTCATTGCATTTATGGTAATGTGGCATTCATGTGTGACTAAACTGTTTTTGTTAAACTCTTAATCCTGTGAATGAAAATTCGAAATCCTGTTCCCTGTAGGACCGACTTCCGGATAAGATTCCAGCGCATTTCTTTTCGGCATATACCCCGATTGCCATTGCTGGGAAGGACCCTCAAGTTCGCCATGTTGCACGTCTCCTCGCAGCACAAATTGTAGCCCATCAACATGGTCCGGGTGCCGCCTTTCAAGGTGTTTCCAGAGTACGTCACTGTGACTATCACACTTCTGATAGGAAAGCACTCCACTACGTTTTGACTATTTTTTTTAAGATGGACAAACGTGAGGAAGCACAAATTCCAACGCTGATATCCAATCAACCTCGAGTTCCATCCCCAGAACCTACTGTCGTTTCCTCCAAATTGATTATGGGAGTGGGTGGGAAAAAGAAGGTTTTGAAAGCACTAAAATTGAGCGAAATAACGAAGCCGTTGTCTACTCAAGAGAGGCAGAAGCAGATGATAAATGCACTGAAGCGAATTCTTCAAAGTGACGAGCAGTTGACGGACGTTAAGTGCAAACTTGTAGCTTCCATCCTCATCACTGGGTCATTCCCCATCAGATCTTTTGTGATGATGTACATCAAGGAAGACATTCGACATCGATTAGATTTGGGTATTCATTGGCTATTTGGTGAATATAGTCTCTGTCAATGTTACTTGAATATGGCGCTTCCAACCATTGCGGATTCTTCCCAGGATCGGTAATTCAATACTACAGTTAAAAAAAAATTCTTCATTCTAAACTTGTGAACGCTTCGATTCGACTAATGCATATTTTCTTTTGTATTAGCTACGAATGGACTTTTATCAACTTGATGACGACTGTATTGGACTATGCCACCGAAGGTGAAAAGGCGACGTAAGAATTCCGAGCAAAAGTTACTTTAAAGTTTAGTCTCCGCATGTACTTATTAATTTATTGCACTATATCTTTGTTTGCAGTTTGTCATGGCGGCTTTACATGGAACCTCCTTTTATCCCTGACAGAGGAGTGGAATTGCTGGAACGGTTATGTAGTATGGAATCACAGAATCCCAAAGCATTGGAGTTGCTCATGGAACTTACTATCAAGCGGCCCAAGAAGTTACACTATCTTAGCACCTTGTTAGCCTTTTGCTCGCATGCAGTGGAGGCGGTGAGTCACCTGTCTGAATCATTTCCTAGTATCTTACAAACTCTTAATAATAATTTACATATCGAAATTTTTTTTTCAGATTCGGACGAACGCTGTGAGTTGTGCGTTGAGTTTATATAAAGCAGGAGAATGTGCAAGTATTATCGAAGACAAGGCCATGAATACCTACCTCTCGTCACTAAAACTGCGGAGCCCACCAGAAATTCTCTTTATGGAATGTTTAGGACGGCCAGTAGTCGAAACAGAATGGACGGAAGAAGTAGCCAAAGCTTCCCTTCATCTGTATCTGGGTTTAGTTGCAGTCAAAAATGAATTGATTCACGAGTAAGTTTGGGTTGGAATTTTGCCGTGATTATTCCTTGAGTACAGTCAATTCCGTAATATGATTGACAATTTGTTTTTAATAATTTTATAGGCTCGCAAAAGTATACGTGGAAACACCACCGGATGTGAAGCGGGCAATCTTGCGTCTCGTGGAACAGCCGGTGAGACAAATGGGCCTGGATTCTCCTGAATTAATGAAACTTGTCGACACATTTCCAAAAGGGTCTGAGACTTTGATTACAAGAATCATTCACATTTTGACCGATAAACGTAAGTTGGTTGACGAAGTGCATTGTAGCGTCGATTCTATACATGAATTCACTTTCTATTTCTTAGATTTGCCAAGTGCCGATTTAGTTGGGAGAGTGCGCAATCTCTACAACAAGAGAATCTTTGATGTTCGATTCCTCATTCCGGTTCTTAATGGGTTGTCAAAACAAGAAATCGTAACTGCTCTTCCAAAGCTAATTCAACTTAATCCCAATGTCGTGAAAGAGGTAAGTAAAATTACATTTAATTGAAAAGTAAAATGGAGCTGTCAGGATTGAGTGTAAACTACTCGTTTTTTCTATCCCACAGGTGTTTAACCGTTTGTTGGGGATTCACGTGGATGCCAATACCCAACACGAGAGTCCGATTACCCCGGAAGAGCTCATGGTAGAACTGCATTGTATGGATATGGCTGGCAACAAATGTGACATCAAAAGCGTAATTAGAGGTGAGTGGCTGTGAAGGACGATTAAGTGATTCAATGGTTTAAAAATAGCTCAATCTTAGTAATGCATCATCATTTTTATAGCCACATCATTATGTTTTGCGGAAACGGAAATATACACACAAGAGGCTCTTGCAAAAATCATCAATTTACTAGTGGAGCTCAACCCCCTTCCGACTTTGTTGATGCGAACTGTGATTCAGACACTGAATCTCCATCCGAAGCTCCTCGGCTTTATTATGAACATATTGGCCCGGCTGATTAGAAAACAAGTGAGTTTCCTTAAAAAAGGATATTTATTTATGATGATGACTTATAGAAGCTCAGATAAGATTTTTAATTAAATCGCTGCTATCTGTACAGGTATGGACGCAATCTAAAATCTGGGAAGGGTTTGTGAAATGTTGCCAGCGGACTTTACCGAAAAGCATCCCCATACTTCTTATGCTCCCACATACACAGTTGAAGCAAGTCCTGGAGGATGAGAAAGACCTGAGGCAATCCACCGGGAATTATGTGATGGGATTGTCGGATCAGCAGGTAGGATGCAGACATCAGACCAAATCGTTTTCACTCTAAAGTGATCTTGTCATTTATCTTTCCAGAGGGGTCAAATTCCAGCGCAAGTGCTTGATGTCATCCTTAGTTTGGCAAATCGAGACGTTTACCCAAAGACTGAGTACTATGAGTATGAAAACGACGTCACTGAATTGTCATCTTCCAATCACCCCTTCTCAGCATACCCCATCAAAAGAGAACCTGTAGGTTCAGCAAGGCTCAATAACGTCATAACTCAAATTAAATTCCAAATCTATTTGAATTTTTGCAGCGTTCTCCGAGACGAGAGTCCGAATTCAAAACTGAACCGATGGACTATCACGGTAATAACAATGACGATTAAACTCTTGACTCCGGTTGGGCATCGATTTCAAGAATTCGTACCTGTACGCAAGGACTATTCCCAATTATTGACGTCTACTGGCGTTTATATGTCTACAGAATATTAATAATTATAAGCAAGTTTATCCTTGTTAAGTTCTCTTGCATTTCTCCATTTTTTACCATGAAAGAATTAATGATTTCATGACTCCAGCAGTGACCAAATCCAAAATCCTGCTCCGTCTATGCATTTATGGTACAGTTTGAATTCTAAGTCTAGAAACTAACTTTTATGACATATAGGTATATAATTAATGAGGATGAATAATTGATAGATACTCTTTATTTGAATCATTATTATAATTCTCTGTGTAGTTGCATAATGTAATTGATCTAGAATATTTTTTTGAATAATCACACACCAGTCGTCATGATGGATTAATGGAACTCCTATTGAATAATACGTGATTGCCTTGCTTATTATTTTGAAGATTCGAACTTTAATTATTATAGCTAAGATAGAACTCTGAAATGAACCCTTTTCCATTAATATCACAATTTGGTGTTTTTACAGATAATCGTTAGAGCTTGTCTACATTGTAAGGGACCCATCATCCCCTCCATTCATGATTCTGCGGAAAAATTCATAAGTATTTCCCAGTCCAGTAAAGTTTCAGTAATAATCACTTGACGACTGGACAGTTAGACACTAAAGAATTTGAAATACTTCAGACAGGAGGATGCGTCCCTAGTCTCCACCAGTGGACAGTTCATTCAACCCAATTAATAGAATTCCTAATATAAATTCATAAGGCGAATTCTTATTCTTTGTATCCAGTGGTTGGACAATTTCTTCACGAAATTGAACTTAGATAAGAATATTCTTCCTCGGTATTCAGTTGATGAGCAGTTTTCTCTCCAGATTCACTTAAATTCCATGAATTCTGGCCTGAATTCCATGAGCTTTTGATTCTTGAGAGTGGCTAACACTCTGCCTTCCGCTTCTCCGGGATGACTCTCGGGTAGAGCTGAAAGAGAAAGCCCAGTTTCACTCACATTGTAGAAAATCAATTGGTTCCGTAAGAACTCTGAACAGTTGGTTGTCCACAGGGAGTCATTCCGAATTTATTCAGTTAGTTTCTAAATCAATTAAAACTTACGCCGAGTAAATTCCTTGGGATATACCCCTGTGTCTCATTCTCAGAGTTGGACCACCACCATTCCCGTTCGACCTCATCTCCTTTCCTTAGAACCGTGAGACGTTTTCCCTCTCCGAAGCTTAGCTCGTCCGGGTTTTGTGCCTCGTAGTCAAAAACCGCGTATACGACTCCGTTGTTAATAATGCCCAACTTCTCCTGGATACCTACAAGAGGGAAAAGGAAAAATCCACACACTTTACAATTTAATTAAAAATTCAACCTTCTGGCTCAGCTTTCTCTTCAATAATGAAATTATATCCTCCGCCATCTCTACTTTGTGGAAGTTTAGCTCAATTTCCTAACAGATATCCATTGACTTGGGGACGTTCTTAAGAGACGCTTGGGGGGAATGGGAAGACAATTGAATGAATTCCTACTGTGAAACAAAGGGAGCAGAGAAAGCTTATTGAGGAGCCCAAGAAAGCATGAAATGAGGGAAAGTTTATCTATTTCGATCACCAAGGCTTCCCTTTGTCACGGCTCATGGAATAGGAACTAATCGTCCATGATATAAGAAGTCTGCCGAGAGCTTTCTCTCTCTCTCTCTGACTCCTTTGAAGAAAAGAAAAGGGATCCTGTTTCTTGAGAGCTCTGAATTAATAAAAATCAAATAGAGGGATTCTCCTTTCAAATTGCATTTTCGGAAATGGAGCTACAAAACCCAAAGGCATGAAAAATCAATCTGCCCTTAAAGTTTTGCTCTGGTGAAAGTGTCATTAGCCGCCTCCCTCTCCCTTGTTTTCTTCCATCAAATCTCTATCCCTATCTCTCAACTTATTAAATGTCTCTTCCTCCGGAGTTATCGACGGAAGACACCTTAACAGGATTCCCTATAAACTTTCTGATGGAAATTCAAAGGCTCACTTACTGTAGAGATACTCTGAGCAAGGACCAAATCCATCTTCGTCTTCTTCACACTTCTCTGCCGCTGTTTCATGATCACTAAGCGTCGTGGCAAAGATACAAGCCCCGTGCTCCACCAGAAATTTCACCATTCCCACGTTATTGCACGAGGCGGCACAGTGCAACGGAGTCCTGGAAAACAAGATGAGCGTCTTGAGGTTTTGTGAATTTAATTGAGGGAGAGGAAATTTGAGTCTCAAAGCTAATTCCAGGAATTGAGTTTCTTCTTCTTACCAGCCATCACTGTCCTGTGCATTCACATCACAGCCAAACTCAACCAGGAATTGCACCACGTCGGCATGACCCGCACAAATTGCATTATGAAGTGCCGTAATTCCCTCATCATTTGCTGCAGATGGATTCCCCACTTCCTTTGCCGTCTTCATTACTAATTCCAGTTCACCCTCGAGCGAGGCGTCCAGGAGCAGTGCGAGTGGATCAAAACTTACACGGCGTCCATTCGAAGACGATTCCTAGTAAATAGTAGGAATAATTAGCTGAATTAATGAGATAGGCAAGGATGGGTCTGCCTCACGCATCACGCTCGCTCATGTTTCGAACGAGCCTCTCCCATTAATGAAAAGTTCGTTAATCTAAATGTAAATAAGAATTTTCCATTGAGTCGGACTAATTAATTAAATGCTGGGAAAAGTATGGAAGAAGCAATTCAAATTAACATGGGCGGGGGGAAACCCTTCTAGAAATACCTTATTTACTTGTCCAAGTCGTAAACATCAACTATTCATAAATTCTAATTAGGCCTTTCCATCTCGATCCGAAGCGGAGTCGGTTGTCGGTGTCGGTGGAGCTGAGAGAATGACAAGAAGGAAGATATCTCCTTACCTTATTAGCAACCTTGAGGTTCCCCTTTTTTATACGCTTGATAATTCCAGGAATAGAAGCATGTGGGTGTCTGTTGTTGCCTTCCACGTTCCCATTGGCCTCGACCGACGATTCGGATGACCCAGTATTGCTCTCGTTCTGATTTCCGTTTTCGTAGATAAAGTTCTGCTCCCCTCTGCCCTGATTTAAGTTTTCTATCACAGCGTCTGAGAATCAAAAAAAAAAGTAAAGTAAATTTAACACGCTTTGGGACACTCTTCTGAGGATCATAGAGTTGGAGCTTCGGAATTTTGACATATTATGACTAACACCTGCTCAAACTCCCACAACGTCTTTCTCACATACCTGGAGATTCTGGCTGCTTGGGTTTTGGGGGAAATTCGTCTTCCAGGATGAGGGCAGGGCTTCGGCGGTCCAACTGGACTCGCATCACTGCTACTTGCTCCGGATCTGTCTCTTGCTGACCATTGAAAGGATTGTAGTTGGGCTCATACGTATTCCCATTTGATGGCCCCGGGCTTGTGGGCACGAATTTCGCGGCCTTGGTATTGACCTCGTGAAGAGGTGAGGGTTCCTGGTAGTTGTTATTATTAGAGTAATTGATGTTGGTAGCCGGATGTGTTTGTCCATGTGAAAGTAATAAAGCGGACGGGTATTGACTCTTATTGTGATTGGGTGAAAGTGCGGGGTTGGAATTAGGACTCTGCTTCATAAAATTGCTTTCCCCGTTGAGAATGCCTGAGGTCGGGAAGAGATCGGGGAGAGTGTACTCTTCGATGCCAAGCTGAGAGCCTCCTTTTTGATGAGGATGGATAAGTGGTGCGGCGTCGACGGTGTCAGCGGACCTTAATCCATTCTCACCATTCCTTGACTCGTTTCCTCCCAGTAAGGATGAAGAGAGGGACGTTGATGACAATGAAGAAGTGGCCGAGGATAAGTATTGTTCTGGCACTAAATCCGACGGTGGTGGATCACTTTCAGGAAAGAGAAAGGCGGGCGGCATTTCAATCCGACGATTCATGGACATTCGAAACTAAAAAATAACAAGAACCATTTAATAATACTCAAGTTCCGTGATTTGAAATAAAAAACTTTTTTTTTAATGAATTGAATGGATTGAAAATAGAATTTGGAAAGGTAAAAAATCATGAGGCGGAGATTTGAATGGATGGATTCAGAGAAAAGCTTGCTTATTAACGAGCCTATCCTTGCAAAAGGGATGATGGAAAACGAAAATCCCTCATTATCATCCCTGGTGAAAGCAAACATCTTGTCGACAGTCATCGGCAGAGAAGAAAGAGGTCTCGGAAAGATAAAACGAGGAGAAAGAAGGAAATGAAAGGAGAAATAAATGAGGGTACCGTGCTATTGTTGCTTTTCCCATTCCCAATGAGACCGGGTGAGTCTCTATCTTGACTACTAATTGAGGTTGTTGATGGCGGCGGTAGGACGGATGTGTCAATAGTTCCATTTCCTGATGTGCCCGACAACTTCTTGAAAAAGAGTGGCTTCGGTTTGATGGGTAATTCAGTTCTGTCAGGAATCATTCCCATCCCGTCACCCGTTTTCCTGATTTCATTAAAAAAAAAAAGTAAAGGTGAGATTCCGAGTCCCTTGCTTTGTAAATTCCTGGTTTCTTCGGAAAACAAGGAAAGGAAATAATTAACTGTCATTGAGTAATGGAGACTTTTTCCTATACGAAAATATCATTTGTCAAAGTCATATCCGATTCCTTCCAGCAGCTTTGATCCCATAACTGATGATGCTGCTTCCTTGATTGACCTGAGAGTCGGGCAAGTTAGAGTGGAAGCTCGGTCTCTCCTCAAAGGAAATATACTTCCTCCAATAATTACAACACAGCTGCAGTAATTGGCAATTCTCACCCTAGAATCGCTGCTGGTTGAAAAGTAATTACTAAGAACAGAAGCATGGTCTACTTTTCGCAATTGGAAAGCATTGTTCTCAATTACAAATGGGCGAGAGGCACGAGATCGATGATAAATAAAAACCTAAGATGTTACTTTTACAAAATCACATTGCGTTGTGATTTTCTGTCTTTGGATCGCTCACTCCTATTACGAGTGTAACTTGGTTCCTTATATTATTGTTTCAAAATCAATGTTCCTTATTCAAATCACAATTTTGGAAATTCATTGTATTACCTCTGCATGTATGGAAACATCTCTCCCGTTGAGGCTTGTCTAGTCGGAGGAGTTGGCTTGGAGGGTTTCGGAGGTAGGGCTGGTCTTGGATGTTTTTCATCTGCATTCTGATAACTAATTCCGACTCCATCACAGCTACTCCCACTAATAGAACCATTACTGCCGACAGAAGAGGTCACGTCCCTTGTGGTCCCGCTCTGAAAAGTTAATGAAGATGATATTCAAGACTTTCATCAAAGGCTCCTCCCTTCCGTTCTCCACTTTCTCCACAGGCCCTGATTTTCAAAAGCCCCAACAAACCATTTATTAGGAAAGAAACGCCGATGGGCTCTAATTCCGTGCCTCCGTCCTTGCCTGAGCCATTTCTTTCATTGCGCTCGTTTCGGGGAGTAAGCGTATAAGTCTCTTGATAGAAGCACACTACAAACAAGTCTCTCATTACTCATGGCCGGGAGGTTCTTAATCCCTTTTGACCTGTTCGGGACTACGGTAAATCTCGGCGAGGATTTCCTGGCGGAGGACTTTCATCTTCCAATACCTTTGCCATTAAATCTCAAAGTATTACCGGCAAAGTCCTTTTCAAGAGTAATCCTGCCAGGATTTATCAAATGAGCAGTTCTTCTTTCACTTTCTCGGAGTCGGCGGTTAAGCAATGCTAAACAATTTTGCAGTCAGACTCGCTCGACCTCAAATACTAAAAGAGTAGTGTCAATGAAGGAGCTTCCAGAGGGAACGAGAGTCTACCTATTGAGATGGCCGCTCAATGACTTCAT
>Ga0194135_10001597_pt1 | contig 13576 bp, 10 predicted proteins | sample LitLau_LLRF_2013_FD_134024 | JGI IMG/M metagenome (GOLD analysis project Ga0194135, IMG submission 134024) | Freshwater sediment microbial communities in response to fracking from North America - Little Laurel Run_MetaG_LLRF_2013 (version 2) | ecosystem: Environmental > Aquatic > Freshwater >...
AGAGAGAGAGAGAGAGAGAGAAAAAGAGAGAGAGAGAGAGAGAGAGAGAGAGAGAGAGAGAGAGAGAAAGAGAAAGGCAGGTTGGTTGGTTCGTTGTTGTTAGATGGTTTGAAGTTTTAAGGCTTAAAGATTTGTGTGCTTAAGGGTTCCCTGACGTGACAGCAGCGTCTTCAGTAAGTAATCTTATATATAGAAGAAACAAACAACTAAAGTAACCATCCAAGATGTTCATTCTTTTCTGATGAAAAAGAAATAGTGTTAGAGAGAGAGAGAGAGACGAGCGAGCGAACTACACTACACAAATAGACTCTCATGATTTCTTTTAATAAACTTTCTTAAAGAGGAATCGCCAATCTCCAGAGGAAACGACGGCCCACCAACAAAAAAAACAAAAAAATACATGTGTAATCATTTTAGGCCGAAAGAGAGAGTAAAGAAAGTGAGTCGAATCTGAAACACACCAAGAGAACAATAATTGCTTCCTTACCAGCATCCCTATAAATGCCTCGTCCTCCATTGCTTTGCTATGCTACTACACACCTCACCACTTCTTCTTGCTTACTCTTTTGTTTCGACACAAAAACTTTCACCTCCGATTCATATATATTGTAATTACATCACGCCTTCACTGGATCAACATTACTGTTTTCCTAACTACTCGTTGGAATTTACTCTGACCCTTCTGTGGCTCTCTCTCTCTCAGTATTCAATCTACAACTTTGCCGACAGTCAATCTTCTTCTCCTAATTGAAATCGGCAATACAATTCTGATCTTCATCACCTCGAGCACACCAACACACCAACCAACAACTCTCTCACTTTCTCCTACAAACACAATCGTACACATGTTCTCCTCTGCCCAGCGTTGATAGGAAACGCTTCCTTGCACAATATTATGTTTCTTCCAGTTTCCTCCCATCGTGCTTTCTCCTTCCTCTCAATCAACCGTCTCAATTTACTACCCAAACTAGCTACTTACTTTTGTATCTCCAACTATTCTTCTACTCATACACATACACACATATACGTACATCCATATACTTACACTCTCTTTCTCTTTACTTTTAAATGGAAATCGATTTCGTCTCACTAACAGCAGCAAATTCATCTTTCGATTGCCTATCAGCCTCTTTGCATCTATATACACACTCGTCTCCCATCTCTCTCTCTGCTTTTGTCTAATAAAAAGACCTCCTTCCACACTTCCTAAACTTCGTCTACTTGACCTCCTCCTTTCTACACTATATATGAAACTAAGTAACTTGTCTGGTGTTCTTCTTGTACTTCTTCAAGAACAGCCTACGGGACTTTAATAGTCTAATAATTCTTTAGGGCCATCTACATAAACAACAATACGGAAACTACCAGTTAGTTGTTACACACTCATTAATGTCTGTGTAATGAGGTCGGCTATTTTGGTTAACTTGGAGAAAGCCCGTCGTCTAGTGGAGAGAGAGTCTTGTTTGTATGTGTGTGCACACGACACACGAGAAGGAAAGAGCGACGACGATAGGTAGGTGGTAGGATGTTTTTACAAAGCACAAGCAACAAGATCTCAGCAGGAAAAAATCTTTTGAGAAAAAGTAATTAGTGGAACTAAGGAAGATGTGGATGGAGGTGACAGTCTAGTGGGAAAGCAAACGCTGGGATTCTTTCCACTAAAAGTTATTGCTTCGTATCTGTTCAGAGACACTCACACTGTGTGTATTCGTATATATAATGTGTATGTCATCATCATCATCATCATCCCGTGGCGGTGGTGTCGACTTACCTTATTATTACCTGACATCACGTGCGATATAGACTAAGGATGAGTTAATGAGCTCATTTTTGTAGTGAAAGCTCAAAAAGTCCAAAAGCACCGACAACGATGAGACTTATCTCTGTATATACACTACCACACAAAGTACAACTTGACTTTCTCTTTGCCCCGTGTTCTCTTTAAGTCTACTGTAGTAGTAGATTTCCATCATGTTATTCGTCATGTAAAATGTTTAGTTTACTCAGAGATTCGCGGAACCTTGTAATCCCCACGGATCTCAGAATTATTTGTAATGAAAGCTCCTCACGATTGTGTATGTATTTATACGGAGCAAATGTTTCTTGTCTATTCAACCTAAGCGTGAGAAATTGTAGCTATTCATGCATCACGACAAATTTGATTTCGTATGAAATAATTCGTCACTTGGAATTAATCATTTTCTGTGGGCTCTTCTCGTGTTATTTAGAAGTACATACATAAAATGGTGAAGAAGTATTAAGCTTTTAGGTTTGTGTGAGTACCTCGTAGGCATCGACGACTTACAGCTTTTGACTGTGCGAGAAGACATCAACTTTTCAATTCACTTTGTGTGGAGCGATTAAATTCTGCTCACCTAGTGGCAATATTTGCAGAGTAGGTAGAACTGGAGAACTATATAACTGCTCCTGATGTGCAAAGAAGGATATGAGGTTTGACATGGTGTGAATTTGACAGGTACAACTCAGCTCTATCGAGTCTAATGAGAATGATGTGTGTTCTGCTGCTCCAAGACAAGAATATAATGCTTTCACCACTCCCTTCAACTTATCTTGAAGACGATATAATAATACGATGCGCGAAGTTTTGTGTTCCTAGAAATGAACCGCACGAAGAAAATCAATATCATTGAGATTATATTGTATGCTCAAAGACTTTATTGAAAAACTCAATCATAGCAACCGCAATTACTCAATCATTCAAGAAATCACTCGTTTGAACGCAATTAAAAGCTTTGAGCTATAGAGAGCTACATATACTTCATATACAAGTTACAATTCATAAGTAATTTAATAACATTGTCATATTATACGTAATTATTGAGTTACACGTACAGTGGTAGTAGGTTATGTAGTGATAATTATTTCAAATGGCAACTTGAGCCACATCCAATGGTATACAAATATTAATGAAATATAAGCACCATTTTTCATATCTATTTCTTTTTTGACACACTGTATACATATAGTGTATATAATTATTCGATCAACAAATGAACCAAGTCAGAGTGTACGAGACATTCCGTGTGTAATAAGCATATGTTCTCTAACATATATGAAAATAAAATTTCAATAAACTATAACACACAATTGAGCAAATAGAATATAACTGGTATAATAATAATAATATGTAGAAAGAAAGCCAAGATAAGACTGTACGTGACATGAATTGTAGATTATATATTTAACATGGAGAAGAAGCTTCCACATTTTTCTATTTCCTCTGCTCTGGAGCTTCCCAACAAGAACAAGAAACCTCTCTCATGTCATTCAAACAAAATGCACTGACCAGATTCGCAGTTATTTACTCATTTGTGATTCACTCTTCCAGACTGTTTTTCAAAGGTTTGAAGAAGTTGATGTTCGTAGAGTGAAATACTTCACTGTGCTCCCAACAACTTTTCTCGTCCAACTTTCACGTACTAGAATCTGAAGAAGAAGAAGAAGAGAGACCCAGACCACGCGAGTCCAAGTAACAACTCGGTGCACTTCACACATATGTGGGACAAGACAATATGACTAATGGGAACATCATGCATTTCGAAGTTCACCCTAGAGTACACAACTACTAGATAGACATAAGGACAACTTTTGGGTTTCGGGCCAAACTTTCTGAAACAATAAAGCCTCATCAGGTACTGTAATGCCGTATTATGATATATATAAGTACATATTACACTTCGAGATTCCTCGCACACAGCTACATAAAATATTGTACACGTCTAAATACATGTTTTCTTACAAATTACCACATGACATTTATTACTGGGAAAATAATTATTGTTTTCTCATTCCTCCTCGGTCTGGGCCTCGGCCAATCACGCTTGTAATTCAAAAGGTTTGCGAAGACTAAATATTTATACGATGGGTTTGGTGACAGGAAAGTTACTTTCCCATCGAATCAACTTGTTTAAAAATTAAAACATTCAATACAAGATTAAGTACAGGTTTGGATTATCTTTTTACTTCTATTGCTATTTACTTTATTATGCAGTGTAAACAGGGCCAGTTGGACAAGCCGTCTAGTTTGTAGTAGTACAAGCTAAATATGTAATACAGATTTCATGGAAAGTCTATCGCCTCAAACTTTCCTCTCTCACAAGCGACTCGCCAAAGCTAAGGTTGTATCATAACTTTATCTGCCCACACGATTTATAATTAAAAACTTCGTGAACAAGTGACTTCCCCATTATTCTGAAAGCCCATAGAAACTTTCTGTTTTCATGGTTGAGTAGCCTTTACATTAAAATTAAAAGAGGTTACGCTGTTTATACGCTATAGCTGCAGATGCAGTATCAAGAAGTGAAGTGTACAAAAGTTGCGGTAAGTTTCATAAAGAACTGAATTACAAAAGGAATCTTCAATTCTAAAATTCGTTGACTGTTGAGTGTTGTCCATTATATAATACAAAACACCTGTCTCCCATAAACGCCTCTGCTGGATATTGCTACTTGACCAACGCCATTCCATCTTAACGGCAGTGTCATCTAAGAAACTTCCCCCTGGTACATAAAGCTATATATTTGCGAGTAGGTGTTACCGAATAACCCGCACTTGACGCTAGAGTTATGTGCTTTGGCATATTTGTTGACAGTAAGTATCAGAAACATATTGCTTACGCAACTGTCAATATACCTACTTCGACTACTTACAGAATTTGACCATAAAGTTAGGAATATTTAATTCCATGTATTCGGAGTATGGCAGGAGCTCACATAGCATACTTTTCCTTGAATTATTGCAAAGTGGCGAACAGGTCTCCAAGCGAAGGACCGAGTGAAGTTTGAATATTAGAATAGTTAGGACGAATATTTTATACAATTTTTACGCAAAATGTAATATTACGGAGGCTATATATGACTAATTAATTAGTCCATGTACGGGATTGAGGTCATAAATAACCCACTAAGTCCACCATTTTATTCTATGTTCGCTGTAAATTATAGCCTGGTACCTGGTTATAGTTGCTTATTGAATTGCTGCTTTCTCCACTCCGACTTCTAGCACCACTTTGCAATAATCCAGTTACTACGATAACTATTTTTATATCCCCTTGAATGTTGTATGAACTGTCTTTTGAAAAGTTTGACTTAATTTATAATGAAGTTCCATTTAAAATTGTAGAGTACGTATCTCATTATTCTATAAAGGATCTGGATGACCGTAAATAAAAACAATGCTATAGTTATTCTTACGTTTTCTAGGATTCAATATATACCCAACTGTTTAAAAGTAATTCACGCGAAACATTCGCTTCAACTATAATTTTAACGGAAAGTATTAAAGTACTTATCATATAGCTTCACCAATTGGCAACATTCGAGCCATTCTAAGAACCATGCCGAACATGAACGACCAAAGTTGTCTAGCAGTGTCTGACCGGAACATGATAGCTCGCCAGAAGATCAGAATTAAGAAAAACTGAGTAAACTTGTGTACCCAATACAACCTGAAATTTAAAACAAAACACGTCAGTTTGATTGGCTTACAATAAATCGGAATTTTTATGTAGATTTGCATCGAGTCATTTACTTTCGAACATGTTTTCTGGCTGCCGGCAGTGTACTGAGATCATCTTTCATGACGTATTTTCGGATTCCTAAACAATATTGACCTATGTAACTTTGCCAATTGATATCTTTTACGTTGAAATTGAAGGTCTTTTGGTCTTCCAAAGCCATCATTCCATGTAACACCTGCATGTTTTCCGTAACAAATCGCCACTCATGAGTTGTGAAAAAACGAAGTGAGTTCAGAGCTTTCGTCAATTTTCCATAAATCTTGAGCATTCTGCATTAAAAACAAGTAGCCATTAAGAACAGAAAAATCAGTAACAACTTTAAGTATGAATTATACAAAAATTACATAGGCTTCCGGCCCGATAATCGAGCAATGATGTCCATAACATAAGCGGGAACATAGTGGATGAAGAAATCATTTATATTGTTCATAATTGGATTAGACCTAAAGTTGGCTCCAGGATACCACATTACATCATTTAGTGGGTTGCTTTTCAAGTGTTGAAAACCCCAATTTTGTAGCTGACCCCACAAGAGTGGATTTTGAGTTCCAGTACAACAATTGTAAACTTTAATTCCATTGCTTCTAGTTACAGGGAAGATTATCATAAAAACATTAGCAAGATATTTCAGACATTCCTTGTGTATCATGGTACATTGTAGAAGTAGACTACCTGTTAGAGGCAACATGCCAAGCTGCACTTATGATAAGATTCACAGGATAATCCAGAGGAATCAGATCAGCTATTTTAGTTCGGTGACATAGTAAAGTTCTAAGCACGCCTTTACCACATGCAGCAATAAGACCAGTTGGTCCGTTGATATTATCAACCCATCCTGGGACTGGTTCTTTCCAAGTTGCCGTTACTGTAATAATCACATATTAAAACTCAACAGTAACACATCATGAATAATAATTAATTAGCTACGTACCAATAGACGGTCGTACTATGCACACCGGTAAAACACCGGCTTCCTCGCTCAAAATGTGTTCAGCTAAAGCTTTCGTGTACGTGTATGTATTAGGCTTGTTTCCAATCAATCTGCACAAATATCAACATTTTAATTTCATGCATGTCTGTCTAACATCGTGAATTTTACATTGTACATACTGAGGAGTTATTGTTTCCACAATGTCGTCATCCATCCATTCCATACTCTGGATTAGTTTGTCCGGATCACACGGAGGAGGATAAATGGTCTCTTCAATTTCCTCTCGTTCACAGTTTGCATAGGCAGTAGACACATGCACCAAAGCCTATGATCAAAAAATTCGTTATCATCCACACGGCAATATCAGCTGCTGCGTCAACCATGACATAACCTCATTTAACTTACGACTAAATGCTTCATTCGTTTACAAAGTTCTACTATCCTCTTTGTTCCTTGTACATTCACATTTATTGACAACTTCAGCTTCTCGTCAAACTTCACTGTAGCCGCCGAGTGAAATACAACTGAGACTTCTTCTGTCAAAGTGTTTTGATCCGCCTCGCTTATTCCAAGTTCCGGGAGCGTTATGTCACCCGCAATAGGCACAATTTTCTTTAGTATCTCAGCATTCTCAAGTTTAAGAGTATCATACAGCTAGAAAAATACGAATAATCACATTAGCATCTCATTACTCATAATGATTCGTTGTTCATACATCCCATCGCATACTTAAATAATAGTAGTTTAGCACAGTTCACGAGATACATACAACACACATGTCAAGTCAAACTGAAAATCTCCTTTGAACTAGTTTTTTCCTGATTTAGTACTTGACAGTTCAACCTGTTTTTAAAGCATAAACCCAAATGCTGCTATTTACAATGATAATTGAAATTCACACATTCCGCATTATAACCTCACTAAAAAAAGAAAACAAAAAAGTGAAAATCATGTTCCATCTTTTCCTCGTTTTCCATGCTTCACAATCCCGAAAAAGTTATACTACTAAACCCGCCAAGCCGTTAAAACCGAGAGTTTCGACTACATAAATACTTACGGAATTATTGAGTAGTTCTTCCAGTCGACTTTTGACATCGAAGCCAGATTTTGGTCGGATGAGAATGTAGACATTGTTAATTTCTTTACACGTTCTTAGAATCTTCTCTACTGTCGCTTTTCCCACGAACCCCGTGGCCCCAGTAATGAATACCGAGCGTCCTTTGTAGAAATCAACTATGCTAGCGACAGATTTGGTCATCTTTGGAATCGGTTGGTTAGACGAAGGAATGGACAAATTGTTAGGGAATTGTGATTTCTTTCTTCTCCAGTTGCCCGAATTGACTCCAGTCACTGGCTCAGTAGCAGTGGTACACAAGACGGTGGTGGTCCTTTGCTGCTGCTCCTGGTTCTTATTGAGTCTCTCTACCGACCTCGTCACGTTAATGAATTTACCATTCGCTAACCGAGACGGGTCTTCTTCCTCTTCTGCTCCTAGACTGTTGTCCGTACCTAAAAAATACATTAGATGACTGACCTCGGCTCGGCTCAGTTTCACTTTTAGCACACGTCATGAGCACCCAACTCCGAAATCCCATCCACTCTTAGCTAAAGCTTTCCCAGCACTCCCTTCCCTGCCTTCAGAGATACCCGGGATTCGGTTCGACTCTCTCTCTCTCTCTCGCTCGCTCATATTCCCACACATTGAAATTACAACGTGAATATTGATCTGTCCGGCTCCCCTCTCTTTATTCCAGACTACGGCAACCGGCCCTGCTGCTGCTGCTACTGCTGCCTACACTCTCTTCATCATCATGCCTTCTTCCCTTACCATTGTTTTTCAATTTTTAGTAAGACTCCCTTACTTACAACAACATCGCAGCTCTCCGATCAATACCCAATTTAAGAGCAATTAACCATTTATGGAAATAACTATGAATTTCTTAACAGTCAAACACAGCTACCTTATTATTCTGTAGCATTATTTCATACCCTCTTCTGTGTACGATATAGTAAGCTGAGCATAGTTTTAAAACTTTAAAACACCACTGAGAAACTGATCGATAACCTTAATAGCATACGGCCATGAAATTGTAGAATCAAAACTACCCAGAAACTTCAACATACATGCTTGAAACAATTTCAAGAGGCCTTGTGTAGGTAGGTCTGATACAAGGCTTACTATTTCATATTAAAATATTGATTTTCAATAAAAGTAACTAGCTCCTGGGTCGTAAAGAAATAATATAGAGTTACTGCTCACTCCTTTTAAAAGTAGGTACCTTTACTTCGTTCCTCCTCACCGACAAATAAAATTCAAAAGAATTCAAAATATTGTTAGCTTACCTTGTTTGTTGCTATCTCCTTTATCGAAAATGAAGTCTTCACCGTCATACATTATTTTAGTTTGACAAGGCTCTACTGCACACAGGCAACTCTTTAGTTAAACGACACGAGCAGGAATCAAATGACTGAAAGGAATAAATGAAATCACGTCAATGTCTTGTGTTAATAAATCGATGCGAATGAGAAATAACTGATGCTGTTTCACACCAAGTGATCGCTAAAACATGGATAACAAGTGCGTCTCCAAGTTCATACTCTTTTGATTGTTTAGTAATAAATTACCCCGAGCTCATTAGATAACCTGAGAATAGTTTACTTAAGTTTATAAAGTGGTTTTATGCATGCAATCTTCAGGAAAATCGGGATTGGGATTTCCTCATCTCACACAAGTAATTCAGATATCAGCGTAATCTAACTTTTTAGTGCGTTGATCGCTTGAAAATAACACGATGTTAAATTTACAATTCAATTTGCGTATTTTTCTTAATTCTTAATGAACAATCACACTTCATGAAAGATTACACACGAAACCCAAGTTGCTCCCAAAAGAACGCAGGTTGAACATGAGTTCCCATGCACAAGTGTGCACTACTACTACTAGTATCTTTAATTCATCACACACGTGTAACACAGCCAAAATCTTAACACAAATCTTTACCTAATGCACACGTTAATACACTTTCCCATGGAACATCTACAAAACCTATGTTTCCGCAGACGTAAGAAGATTATCCTTCACTGGTAAAACACTGGGTAAAAGTAATTTAATCCCAAGATATGAAAGAATTACACTCAATTGGATCCCGAGGAACGACACGTAATTTTGCCAAAGAGCTTAACACTTACATTATACTAGTCATGCCAAGTAGATGATAAGCAGCCGGAGAGAGAGAGAGTGTGTGTGTACAGAATAAAGCTCCGATAAGATAAGCATAGAAAGCCAAAGTCTACGTTGATACTACGGCGGAACTACATTACAAACTGGAACACCTAACTACATATTAACATGCCGAGACGACTGCATTGCAATAATGAATATTAATAGTGAAATAGCGCAACTCAACCGTTTAAGTAAGCATGTCCAGGTATATTAGTAGCAGTAGGTGAGAGAGCGTGTGTAATTCTCCTGTAAAAATCTATCTCTATATAATATATATATATATGAAATCTTACTAGTTACATACAAGATTACATACACACATGGAATGCATAGGAATTATGCTAAAAAGGTACTTTTGGAATTCACAATCACCACCACCACCACCACCTGTCTGGCAGGGCGACAAGAATAATATGATATTATAAAGGGTTTAATAATCACTTGCACTTACATATCTACACACAGAAACACATTTGACTGGAGACTGGAGCAGCTGACTTAATCACAAACTTTTCCTGGACATGATTAACATTAACATTATTTTTATACTTCTTCTTGTTGAGGAACTACCACGCACGTGGACGAGGATACACGATATATATATATATTAATGTTAGTTAATTAATAACTATAGAAGAAGTGTATGCGGGAGTCTACAGAGAAGAGAGAGAGAGAGAACCGGTCTATTCCATTCCGAGGCAATGAGTGAACTGTCTTCTTGTTTTCTGAGAGTGAGGGAAAATGTCTCGGTTCTTTTTCGGAGTGTCAGATGAAGACAACCCGTCTTTTTGAATGAATCCACCACCACCACCACTAACGGAAGGAAGGAACTGAGAAAGACTGCTGCTTTCAATGGGAATCACTACTTCCGTCCGAAAGTTCCATGGATGGGAAGTAAATTTAAGAACACGCACAAGCGATGATATTATTGTCTCTTTTTGAAGTGTCTCAATTTTGCATTGTTACAGAGAAACGATTAAGACACCTTTCCGCTAGCTCAGACAAAACACACTTGAGCTCGCGATGTAGAATGAATGACTTCAAGAGAGAGACAAAGGAATACTCTGTGACGATATGTAACACACTACATGTATATAAATGTCCTCCTGCCCTCAGCAATGCAATATTACACAGGAGTGTGTGTCTTATTTAGGACTAGCAAAATTAGTATTTAGTACTGAAGTACTTCTTTGACTGTGGACAAAACTTCCTTTCATTGAGCTTTACAAATAAATATCATATAAGTGTGGGATCTCTAAAGAAGGGACACTGCTACTACTACATACGACTGTTCACAAGCGATGGTTCTTTACAACTTCTTAATACTGAAGGATCTCACAGGTAGATTTGTGTCTACGTCCAGTCCTAATTTTCATTAAGCACTTTCCATCCTTGTAGCTATATTGTATAATAGCTAGTTGCAAGTATGTTGCTTAAAGAATTTAAAGTAGTACACAATCAAATGTACTGTACATTTATAGAGATACTCTCAATCTTAGTACAAAAACTCTTCTAAAACTCTCACTTTCATCGGCTCTTGTTCTGTTGTTACATCAAATCTTGAAGCCTTCTATATTCAGAATTTATAAGATGCTTTCGAATGTTGCAAGTTGAAGCTTGAAATTCATCTACGGTATTATAAGACCAGATGCAATAAAAGTTCAATTGTGTTAGATACATACCTCGTCATACAATTATTGGGAAGCCAATGGCCTAATAACAAAACTGTTTCATGTATGAAACTAACTAACTACTAGTACACTCCTATTGAAATCGAAATGTTATAGACTGACTTAAGATGAATGCGTGAGAGATTAGATTTAAATCTATAATGTGTGTAAGTGTAAACGGCGTATGTGTGTGGAATAAAGAGATGTAACTGAAAAGGAATGAAAGCCGATTCATAGTCTGTTGATTTGTATGAAATTGAATCTGGTAAATCTGTATTATATATATTCTCTGTGTATCATTATTACTGTGATTATTATACTGTGCGAGGGGTTTAGATGAGGATGTTGGTTTACTATGTATTACGTGTCTCAAGATGTGGATTATGTTACACTTATGTCATGCTATGTGCTCTCAAGTTTTAAATTGCTTTTACATTTTTAAGTAGGTGCGAAGTAATGAACAATGGATTTTTATACAGCTCCAATGCATGAAATATGCTGCAAAATCAAATATACCTTCATATTAAAAGTATGCATGGATATTTATGTATCATAATTTTGAATTTGGAAGGACAGTTTTAATAATAGCTACACACCATGAAGTTTACTATACAAGTTTAATGTTAATACGGATTTAAAATGTCTTAATGATCTCGTAATAATTCAGATTTCAGTAGGAGGTTAAAGCCTACATAATTTGCATCAGCGTGTGCAAGACGACTACTCTACCTCGTAATTAAAGGAAGCATAAGTGCAGGCTTTGAAATAAGCCAGAACCTAAAATACTTAAATGTCACTCGCAAAAGAGCAAAGCAAGTTATAATCTCGTGCATTACATCATACTGAGACACAGAAACTCGCTGGGGATATTGCACAAAATTTGATGGAATGTAGTTAATCTCTGCCTTTAGTTCAATCTTCAGCGTGAAACCTGTCAAAACCATATAAATTAAGAGTACATATATGAAGTATCATGGACTTTTTTTCTTTCTACGAATTGTTTCTAGACATGGGATGTCGCAGAGGGCAGAGCGTACATAATTGTTAAGAACGAGTTGTTTTTTGGTTATATGATCATGTTGCGAGAATGAGACTTGCCTGTCATACTGTCATCAGGTTTTAGATGAGATTCAGATAGATACTCTGTAGTATTCAACAAGTCGACGCTGATGATCAGTGAAGATTTGAATTGAAGCTACTATGCATTATTCTAATATTAGCAAATGTAATGTTTTGCTGAAGTCTTCCTCAAGTTTTATGGATTTCTATCAGTTGAGTGACCAAATTACTCCACAATGAATTAAAAGCTAAATAATAACTTACGGCCAATGGCGTGGGTAACTATTTTTGTATTTTCCATGCTTAGCCCTAAAATACTTTTGATGTGGGTTTAATAACTCATTAGTTTGCCTACACTCCTATTCATGTGCTTTAAGTACGTATAATTAATTTATTACGTATTTCTGCAATAATATTGTTGTTATTTTGCCCACTTAAATGCATGATTAATTGATAAGGTATTTTTGCAACAATATTATTGTTTTCTCCCTTTGATTATTTCTCATGAATTTGATACAGGTAATATAGTTTTCCCTGCTGTAACATTATACTTACCTAATTCAAAGAAAAAAGTACAATCTGAAAATGTTTCCACAAAAACTGGAAGTGTGAACATTCGCTCATAATAATAATAAAATGAAAGTTTTAAGCAATATCATCTTCTGCGACATTCCAATCAATCCAGCTCCTTATAATTTGTTATTCAAACTATTTAAAAGGATTAGAAAGTGAAAGTTGGTCATAACATATAATAAAGGAAATTTAGTTTGCAAGGATGATTAAGCAACTTTTTGGGAACAAGGAACTTCCGATATCCCGATGAGACCTAACGTGACATTTTTTCTACGCATTTAAAATCTTTGTTGACGAATAGCTCAAGTTGGACTCTAACATATAATTACCATAAGACTTGATCAGTCTTAAGGTATTTCCATTCTAAAAGTTCTCTAAATTTTTTAAATGTTTTCATAAATTCAAGCCGCAATAAACTCAAGGATTTTGCTGAAAATAATTAATTGAAAAGGAAAGAAGGTTAAATATAATATAACATATTCTACGTCGAGCTTTACTTAACTAAATTATTGACACTATAAATATCAGATGCATACAAACTACAGTTGCAAACTAATACAAGTAGCATGCTAACCTAGTAC
>Ga0194135_10001598_pt1 | contig 13575 bp, 6 predicted proteins | sample LitLau_LLRF_2013_FD_134024 | JGI IMG/M metagenome (GOLD analysis project Ga0194135, IMG submission 134024) | Freshwater sediment microbial communities in response to fracking from North America - Little Laurel Run_MetaG_LLRF_2013 (version 2) | ecosystem: Environmental > Aquatic > Freshwater >...
GCCATAAATCAAGCAGTTTGGCCCTGTGGTTACTGAGTAAATGAATTTCAAAGTGACCCATGTCACTTGGCTTTTGGCAAGGGAGAGGAGAATCCTGGCAACCACACGTGACTGAAATCGTGTTGGAAAACTGACGGCCTCTCTTTTTTCTGCTCTTATGGGAAGTGGATGCCCCTTGCTATATCCATGTATACGCTAAAAATTACCTTCAATTTGACTTTGAAATCGGCCAGATTGTAATTGGCGAGGCAGAAGTCCAAAACCAAGGAAAACGTAAGGCTTAATAAGAAACGACCTGTCATCTTCAGTCTCTGTGGAATTGGTTAACAGATAAAAATTTACTTTCTGGTAATGAAATTTGAATAAGACTCTCTTTTATACCTCTCTGCCATTCAATTCCTAAGAGTCTTGTGACTGGTTAAACAATTTTTTTATTCTCTCCGCCAGGAATCTGAATCTTTATTCCAGGTAGGCACCGAATTTGCATCCATTAGTCAACATCGAGTCAGCAGGTCCGCAAGTAGTGGGGAGCTAATGAAAACAGCAAATAGACGTCATAATTCTTTCATTGAGCCGAAATTTGTTTGCTCAGTTTAATAGATATCTTTAAATGTGATAATTTGTGAAGATGTAAAATGCTGAATTATTTTTGTAGTGTAAATATTTTTCCATAAGCTTTAATCTCTTAAGTGTTGTCTTCATCTCCACAGATTCATTTATTTTACTGGCTGGCATCCTTGGCCTCGCGGTTGACCTCAACCATAGAGAAGATAAGCATAACATCTTGTAGTTCCACCTCTGGATTCAAATGATGTCAAAATTGGGACCTGTGTTCAGAGAAAAAGGAACCGGAGACAAGAACTAGATTGTCGGAATGGGAAACAACACTTTCAGGGTCTTCAGGTTCCGGATGTACATTGCAAGCAGAATTTTCTCATTCAGTAAGGATCACCCTACAATTATAGGAGGAGTGATGAACGAAAACCGGAGCATTTTCTATATACAGTTTGTAAAGACAAGCACACAATTTAAAAAAAATTCACAATTTCACTCATTAATTTTGGATATAAATCCCTCGAAATACTATACTACTTTTTTTCAGTGTCGTCAATATGATTTAGGCAGATAATTAAATATAATTCAAGGTTAAATTAAAAATGAATTTGAAAAGAAAAATTATATAAAAAAAAACTCAACAAGCCCCTGATTCTAGAATCCGAAGGATGCACCATCTGGATTCTAGAATCAGGGGCTTGGAGAGTTTAAGGTTGTCATAATACCAGTTTTACTGTCGCCCAAGCAGGGGAGAAGAGTACCGCAGTCTCCCATCTATTAACCCAGCTCGGCGAGCGGCATCCGAGCATTTTCTGACTTTAAATAGGAGTTATTGTAAATCTTTGGGATTCGCCAGTGCTGTCAGCACATTCGAAATTACGGTTAAGATACTTTGCGGTCTCGGATTTGCTACTTTCGATTCTGTTTTTGCATAATTAACAAATAACATGCTGGAGGTAAATTGAAATCCAAAGTACCAAATCTGAGACCCCAAAGTATCTTAACCGTGATTTCGAATGTGCTGACAGCACTGATGAATCTCAAAGGATTGACATTCACTCCTATTTAAAGTCAGAAAATGGTCGCCTGCCGTTCGCCGAGCTGGGTTAACAGATGGGACAACGCGGTACTCCTCTCCGCCGCTAGGGCTACAGTAACACTGGTATAGCTCATACTTAAGCTCGCTCGCTCCGCTCGCTCGCTTCCCCGTGTGCCATCTCGTAGAGGAAAAGAGAAGAAATTCTCAAACCCCGAGCCTTTTTCGTATGAGGAAACCAATCCACCAACCACCCACTCACTTTATTCCTTCGAGTTTTATAGTAAAGTAATGCCTATGAGGCGGGAAGCCTATCAATAATCCACACTGACAAACTTACACCAACATGAAGATTTCAGGTGAAGATTTGAGCTCAAAGAAATAAACATGAAAATTTGAGCTGAAGATTTGACGTGAACATTTGAGCTGAAGATTTGACGTGAAGATTTGAGCTGAAGATTTTGGGTGAAGATTTGAGCTGAAAAGGTGGGAACTAACCCCTCCCTAAACCATATATGTCGTAGGCACGCAGTAAACTCGCAGCATATTTAGTTATTTCATTTATGCCTTTAATTTTATTTAACTTAATAATCAAACAGCTCGGTTTATTTGAATTAATTGTAGGTCGGCCAATCTCTGTTTGCACAATTAATTCACTTTTACTGTTGCCTATTTAAGTTCAGCTGAAAATAAAACAGTCACAAAATTAGTTAGATAATTCCACCATCATACCGCTTTCCGATCAAACCGAAATGGATAACTGCTGGAAATGCAACAGACCGGGTCACCACCACCGCGACTGCACGAAAAAACAGGGTGGCGTCTCCCTAAACAAGAAGTAGGTTGAAAAGGGGCATAGAATGTGGAAGACGAAGGGAAGGAACAAGAAGAAATTTATGGACGAATTAAGTGCTATGGATTCTGTGGTACGTGCGGTAAGCCGGTATTTATTTAAATTGCTTAGGTAGGTTGAGGAATTGTTTCATATAAGTTCACCGTGACAGGCTGACTTACATCATCAAGCCAATCGGAACACCAAATACTGCGATATACAAATTGGGGCCTCAGGAAGTGGCAGAGGTTGAACTCAAATTGAAGACTAACATGGACTCAATCGTGGCTCATTCTAAAAACATAATTCCAGGGTCATCAAGTTTGTGCGAAATGCCTAACAAAGCTTCTGGATCTACCAGGGGGAAGACCAAGGATGTCAATTTGGCAAGTTAACATTTTGCACAACAACCCAATTGTTCTGATTTATTCTTATTTTCTATGCGAATACTATATTAATTTATGATCAATAAGAAAATTATACTATTCCCTTGTGTACAATTTCGCTTATAAAGTTTAATTAGATTCTTGGGAAACGTTTCCCAATTGGGAATTGCCTACGACATATATGGTTTAGGTGAGGGGTTAGTTCCACCTTTTCAGCTCAAATCTTCACCTAAAATCTTCAGCTCAAATGTTCACGCCAAATCTTCAGCTCAAATTTTCCTGTTTATTTCCTTGAGCTCAAATCTTCATGTCAATTTTTCTTTCAGCTCAAATCTTCACCTCAAATCTTCATGTTTTGGTGTATGTTTGTCAGTGTGGATTATTGATAGGCTTTTCCCTCATAAATGCTCATTGTTTAAACTTAGACTTAGAATTACGACAAAACTGATATTAAACATTGAGTTTACGCAGGAAAACAATACCTCTTTTTAAAATTTGTATTTTTCTTTCGCCATGGATTAATCTAATGATTAGTTTAACAAAAAGTAAACGACTGCTGACAACCAAGCAAACCTTTAGTTCCCAGTCGTGGAATTCTGTAAGTAAAAGAGTGACTGACACCGAGAAATTGCCGTGAACTATTTTGCGTCGGCCTCAAAGCTAACCCTTTTGTTACATGTAGTCAAGTGCATAGTGCCGATTCGAAAGAGAAAGGGGTTGGGGAATAAGGACTCGCCGCTGGTGCGGCGATCATCCATTAACATTCTGCCTGCCAACTTGTTTTGGTTAGGAGCCTCGTGCCCTTCAGAACTGACTTCCCTTACCTCTGTCCACTTTGTTTTGGCATTGATCGTCCTATGTGGATCTCGGTTAAATTACTTTAATCTGTGTACAATTCAATTCAATTCAAGTCGGTTTATTTCGGTGTCTCTCCTTATCATTACATTGAAGTATTGATCTTATTAAGGTCAGAGACCTAAACTAAATAGATGTAAGGTGAAGGAAGCGTAGGGAATAAAAAGATTTAGTAATAAACAAACGTGTTCTTTCTTTTTGAAACAAGGTGTTGAAATAGTAATTCTTTAAAAGCAGAAAGGGTCAAAGATTCGTAGTCCCAAGATTTTGGCAAAGCATTCCAAGCTTTAATAGCTTTAAAAATTATTTACAAACTACATGTTTAAAACTGCCGCGTTTCCAATGGCACGTATTCTCGCGGCATCCGATCACTCTGAGCTTTGCCTCTCAGAATCTGGAAACTTCAATATGATAAGTTCAAGCGTGACCCCCCGGATGCAGGTAATGCTTTGCAATTATGCCGATTTGGGAATTGGGAATTTGTGAATTTTACTCGTTACGTTTAGCAACAGGTAGCTGAACTTGCGGGGGGCTTGTGGTTGAAAAAATATCGTTCTCTCCGAAAGTTATTCTGAATCAGTGAGCATCGCGTGCATTTCCATGGAATTTGGTGGGACTTGCCTTGAGGTTAAAGGTCCAACCTAGGTGACATAGTCAAGATAAAAACCCCATCCGTAACACTGGGTAAAAACAAACTCACAATCACAATTGGTAATTCTACATTTTCACTTGGGTACTTGGAATTGCAGCATACCTCAATTTACATCATCAGTTTCTGTAATCGTCAAAGAAAAATCAGCGCTGACCGTTTTTCATCCCGGCCTGGCTACTACTTTCTCGTTTCTACGCTGCTTCTGGTAGCGACTCTGAAGGCTAAACATTTCTAACATAAAGGCAAAATTAAGGAAACCTCCGGCAGACTGTCATACTTACACTTTAGGATTTACCTTTAATTTTTTTAATAAAGATAAACATAAAATTAGCGAGGGTGCCTGCAAATTGCCTGATATGACTCCTAGTTTCCTTTTCCAGGTTTAAACAACGAAGAATTGAGTGCATAGTAATAAAAATAACTGAATTCACATGTATAGCAGAATGCAAAAATTTGTATATAAAAAATTTTGAAACAAAAAAAATCCAAGGATTGAACTCTTGCGAATTCACACCTTCCGCACTACAATCAAGATAATTTCCAATTGTGGAATACACGGTACCTGTGAAGCAGTTGCTGGATGAGTCAAATCCAATTCCATAATAGTGTGGAGGAATCTTTCTATAGAATCCGTTGTGAGGACGTTGTCTTTCGGCTTTCAAAAATCTAGTCATAACGATTAATTTTTTCCGGGAAAAGAAAAACAGATATAGGTACCCGATTTGAATATTTTATTTCATTTTTTTTTAATTTAACATTTTCTTCACCCTCTTTCGGAGTTTACCCTGCCCGACGAGTGGGAGATTCGCATGTGCCCTTCTGGGTTTACTTTTGTTCGGTGTGGCAGGTCATCAAAAATAAATCCGATTTAAAAATGGAAACCAAGTTGAAAAAGGTTATAAGAAACTATAATCATAAGTTGTTTAATCTTTATTTCTCTTGTGTAATAGATTAATTCCACGAATGTTAAGTAGTGTAAGACAAGGTAAACTACTTCTGAGTACGTAGTAGGGATACGTTTTGTTTGACCTTTAATTCGTAGCCTAGGTTCTAGTGGATTATTTGGCGTCCGTCCCAAAGCTGAGGCTAATAAATAAAGCCACCAAATCTCAACTTCAAAAAAATTGAGGGGTTTGTATACTTGATCTATAAAGTATTGGTTTAATTATTCAATTTTATCATTTCTGTCCCATAGCCTGACAAGCATCATTAGAGTCAGGTAATAAATAAATCATTTTCATTCGAGACACCCTAAGACGGTGATGTTTATTCGCGGAGATTTTCTTTTAAGCAAAACAAAATCGCCTTTATCTTTAGGCAACACATATTTTCGCAATTCTTGGATTTCAGTTTTATCATTTGTAAAAATAAAACTGGAGAATACCCAATGTCTTTTTGGGAAATGCGCTTATTAATTCAAATAAAAGTTAAGTTTGCAACCCAGGCAACAAAAAGGAGTTTTAAAAATAAACCTTATGCTATTCATTATTCAAAACTTTCAGTTTGATTATTCAAGTGTAAGGTTAGTCAAACCAAGGAGGTTGAACAGCTGCATAGTTAAATGCATTTCAGTTTTTAGTAAAATCTTTAATACTGCACTATTAACTCTAAAAGATGAAACTGGAATCATAGCGGCAAAAAATCATCCTCGTGAGCGCTATTCGTAGGCTCCCTGGTTCGTTCATTAATGACAATTAAAAAATTAATACGGGTAAGCTTTTTTCCGCAAAATATCTGCCGGAGCCCCATATTTCATTATATGTGTAATCAACAAAGCTACTGCATGTGCGTTTTATTAAAAATCATGCTGCCAATGTAAATTCCAATGAAAATGTTTTTTTTTTCAGAAACAAGTATCGAAATGTATTAAGATGTTCCAATACGCTCGGAAAGATTATCAAAGTCTTTATCGTCATTCACAGTTGAGGTCTCTGGCTCCTTTCGGTCTAACTCAGGGTACTTAATATTTACGTTTGGTGGCTGTGGTGGACTGCGATCTTCTTCTGAAACTGGGATTTGTTCCTCTCGAGTTGTTTCTATGCTTGGTTTGAGGAGTTGGATGTTGACGGTTAGCGTAGAGTTCTTGGCATCTTCTTCCTTCAAAACTTGTGGCCGAATAACTTGCCGTATTTTGTAATTTGGAACATCAATGTTTAAAATCTTTGGAGCCGAATCCGAATTTAGTTCTGAGTTTTGGAACTGAACAATATGCTCCAAACTTAAAGTTATTTTATCATCGCTTGGTGGGGTACAAGTAAAGTTCCAGGTTCGAGGGGCAACTTGAGCCGCATTGCATTTACTGTTGTAGCCTCGCCCACCCACCTTGAGTGGTTTTGCTTCTGGATGAACATGAAGCACTATAACTAGCAAGAGTCCAGAAATCTGAAATTAAAATTAAAATTACAATTGGAATTATACAAATTGGGTATAAAAATTGGGCATAAAAAGGGTACATATAACACAATTAGGAAATTAAACCCTTTACTAGAATCCGTGCCATACTCGTGGGCTCTTGACTCTTCAAGCAAAACATAAGAAATGAAAATTGGACAATAAGAATGTATGAAGAATAATATCGTAATATCTTATCAGTTTGCTTCAGTTGCTTCGGTGATTCCAAGAAGCTAATGAATTCAATCTTCAATCCTATCATGCGGTTATAATATTCCAAATCCAGAAAAATGTATGAACCGGTTCTCAGGAAGTTTATCACCTTGTTTTCATCTCTCCAGATTGAATTTTTATTTGAGAATTTGCATGTTCTTCCATATATGAGTTGATTTCTTTTATTTTTATGTTTCTCTTTGTATGATTAGTTTTAGGCAGCTTTCTGTTTTTCATTTCGATTTTTTTAGTGAGGTCCATCTTGGAGTTGAATTAATATTAACTAATGCTGACGCCGAATTTTCACCCCAGAGGATTTTTACCGAAGGTTAGAGCGAACTTCCAAATTGCAGAAGCCGCATAAATGTCATCGGGCATAGTTCTGATTAGCAGCGAAACATGTCCGAGTTGTAAGTCAGACCATGCCTACAGATTTGCTGAAACTGACAGTCCAAGTACTTGCACACCCTGGATATCGCGAAGCGATCACACTACTCTAAAACCGCATATTCTCATAACCGAAATGAATGTCTAGCTGTGCTTGAATGGACGCACTGTTCCGTTAGAACGTTCATCCGAACAGGAACTTAGCCTAGAATTCTTTGGGTTCAATTGCCTTTTGTTTCAAAGAAAACAACTATAGACCAATATTAAATATTTTTTGAATTCATAATTTTACTCTTTTTTGATGACACACATAGTAGACGGGCAAATTTTACATTTAAAACAGTTTTGGCGCAAATGCCTTATAAGTGTCTTTTAATTGTTAAAATGTAGAAAGCAGGGTGAGACTTACAAAAAGTGAATCATATAGGCAGTCGGTCTTATAGGCGTCACCTAGACATAAGAAACGTCCATATGGCGGCCAAATACAAAATTTATATGGTTGTCTTTAGTAATATTAATTGGTGTAGATGAGGTCTGTGGGCCAAAGCTCCGTTCTAGAAAATAGCGTGAGTAGGCGAATATCTCGGGATATGACGAAATTTACAGCAACGTTATCCAGTTTTGGAATTAGAAGCAGCTGGACTCGACAATTAAGCTGTGGCTTTCAAGTCAGTTGAAATAGAAATAGATCTTTTGTTTTTTGTTTTGTTTTGCTCATTTCCTAATGGTTTTGTCTGTTTGTCGCAGACAATAAACTTAAGGCCTGCAGGGAATAAAAGCTTTCATTTGAAATGAATAATATTCGTATGCTGTTCTCCTTAATGCTGCCGGCAGCCACCACTCCAAGATTTTGCATGATTGTAAAAAAAATATAGTTTCCTCGCAGTTAATCTTGACTCGTATTTAATTAACGCTCTAACGTAATGTGATTTTCTTGCATAATTTGAATTCAATCCGTGTAATGGAATAGTCTGATCGTCAAATGTAGTTTGTAGTTATTATTTTATTTCTGTGAAGCATAAAGCGCTTGCTCAATTCAAGTTCAATGTGTGAGAACACAACAAACTGTCCCGGGACAATCATCAGCAGGACGCTGAATGGCAGCGTTACATCTCTTCATGCAACCTCCACCATAAGCTGAACAGGGAATGGATTCTACGAACAAATGGAATAGTCAGGCAATCAAGTACTTTAAAACAGTTATTAGCTTAAGAACTTACCAGCAAAATGGATCGACAATACCAGAATACTTGCAATCAATACCAAGAAATATTTAATACTCGCCATGATACTAAAATTGGAAAGCTACGGAGTACAAGCACAGAATTGCAAAGCCAATAATTAAAATTATTAGGATTGAAGCTTCGTAGTTGACTAACCAGTCGAGAAATTTCACTTTAATAGTGATGTATGACTACTAATTATCGGCAATTAAGAATTTAAATTGTGTTGAAACAAGGTTCTGAATTGGAAGAGGAAAAAAAACACATCAATATGGAATCCTTCTTTAAAGTTGTATTTATAATTTGTAGAACTTCCAACTATATTAAGTGTTGAAAACCACATAAGGAAAAGATAAAACATCATACAAACTACCCTGAATGCTGTTAAATGGGGACCAGCAAAGTTTATCGGTATTGGTCCCCGACACCAACTTTGCCTCTCCTACCCCGTAGGAGATTAATTGCTTTTAATTATTTTAGCCGGCGAACAACGACAGGGAACAAAAGTGAGAAATTTTTACATTGACAGACGCCTTGAGTTCTGAAAGCAACGCAAACACACCTAGTAAATGAAAGCAACAATTAATTTTTTTATTTCGCTGTGTGTCGCACAAGACGCTTACAAAGAATTACATGTTGCCCAGTGTTCGAGTAACTGATATTTTAAATACAAATTCAGTTAATTAATTACTCATAATTTCCAACGTCTATCGACTACTGTGGTGATAGCCGAGAATGAAAATAAATAAGCTCGACATGTTTTAACTCCGCTTTCATCAGGCAAGTTGCTTTCAGTTTTTTTTTTTTTAAATTTTAGGAATCAAATTTAGAAGCTGGGTGTCAAGTCAATCCTAACTTTTAAAAATCAGGCTCAATCTTTTCTCCCAATCGGATTCAAATGCTCCAAAAAACCTACCTAACTTTTGTAAAATTTAAAATAACAAACACTTTTACTTTTTAATAAAATAATTATGAGCTGCTGATTTTTGCAGTTTGAGAAATTAACTTGAATCTGACCGCGAAACCCAAAAACGAAATGAAAAAGTGTTTTTAGCTGTCAGTTGCATGTATAAAATTATATTTCAGACGTCAGTCAAATCAAGTCTAGTTTTAGGTCCATATCAGCTAATGATTCATTTGAAGTGGCACTTTTGCCAATTCCGCACTGATTTGACGAATTTTATTCACAGTGAAAAACACCCATACATTCCGTAAATCTTTACTGTGAGGTAACAACGTCATTAGGCCATATTATGTTTTGACAGAAATATCAGTTAGCGGTCTGGCGGTGCTTCAAAGTACATGAAATCCTGGAAATTAATGTAAAAGTTAAGTCAGTACGCAGCCCGATTCAAGGTTGAGATGCATCTAAATCTTACTAGCAAGAAGACGGCTCCCAGCATGATGGCTTTCCATTTTACGTCCAAATCCTGGGGGAAACTGACCCCAAACGTATCAGAGTCTGTGAAAAACTCTTGAAACCCGCTAAATTTTTTCTTAATTTTGCCCAATTCGGTTCCATCCATCAATTTCACCGGAAATTCCTTGGCTAAACAGGCCTCACAGCATTGCATGCAACAGCAACAGTCTCCACATCCTGGGCCTCCAATGGTCATAATCTTTTTGCCATTCGCATCTGTGATTTCGTATTTAATTTGGTACCAGTTAAAAACGTGCTTTACTTTCCCCAGGAGCGTTCCATTCGAAAGTGTAATTTCACATTCCTGAAATTATTTGTAAAATAAACAAACTGATCAGCGATCATTGTTGGCGAATCTCCATGCATATTCAACTCACACCGCCAATGACCCCTAAGCAACAGCAGCAGGAACTCAAATACAATTTAGTGTCACACGGGCGTTTCAAGGTCATGATGGAGCGGCCTTGGAAATCCATTATTGTAATTTCGAAGGGACGCTGAGGACCTCCAAAGCAGAGTGCGGCTACATTGGTCGTTTCCCCAGCAAAGTATACACGCTGGCCTCGACTGTTCAAGACATTGTATTTGTTAGCTGTCTCAAACCCAGCAAAGACTTCCAGGAATTCGACTTTTTGCTTTATAACCAGAGCGTCCATATCTACCAGCGGCTCCAAGCCTGCCGGTACGCCTGGAATGGTCGGGTCTGTACACACACAAAAATCAAAAATTGCAAATAAGATAATAGAAAGTGATTAGTAAATTAGGTAAATGTTGTTGACGGAAAGGTCGGTATTTGTGTATCCAAAAAATCTGACTAAGTGCAAAAAATAAGGCTTTCTCCTATCTTACAAAAGACTGACAGCTGACATCCGTTTAAATGTTACTGACTGCTAAGAATAATTCTTCCGTTTTGTTGTCAAATTGATACTTCAACAAATAATTAACTAAACTGTTTAAAACTAAAACTCTGCTTTAAACTATTGCTCCATTTACATTAAAAAAAGAAAAGAATAGAATCAATGAATCCCGTAAAAAGCAAACCCCTATTGAAAGCGTTTTATAGAATTTTAAGAGGTTTAACTGATTTAATATATATACTTTAGAAAAGGATGAAAATTCGACAATGCGAGGTAGATTGATGTGGAGAGTCAATTTTTCGAAGCAATTTAATTTATCTTTGAAACAAGTGCATCCACCAAACTAGAAATTAGTCCATTAACTCGATGACTTACATGGAAATAGCTGCATCTCACTATGCTGTGGCCCGTAGGGAGAAACGACGGGACTTATGCCGGAACCGGCGAAAGGACGCGGATCGAGCATATCACCCAGCCCACCCAGAAATCCTCCACTTGCCGGTTGCACTACTATTGTTTGGGCCGTGGATGGTGGTGGTGATGAATAATAAGCGTTACCCGGGGGCGGTGGTGGTCCATACCCAGGTGGGTACGCAGAAGGTGGAGATCCGTAAGGCGGCGGGGGCTGATGAAATTGTTGCTGGTTTGGCGGGTAATCTATGTGGGAAAAGAATATTAAGATAATTTTAGGTTACACCCAGAATACAGCTGTCATTTTGCAATATCTTTCTAACCCCGGCTTTGGTCTTCGGCCTTAGAGTCCATTGTAGAAAATCTCCCATTCAACGAAAAGGTTCGAATAACTACTGTTCCATTTTACGAGGTTGAGTGTAATGACTATGTTTGTGCGAATCTGAATCCCGATTATCAGTTGACTCGTAGATAAGATTAATGTGGCCAGCAAATCCTGCTTTGCCATGTTTATGAATCTTGATTTATTTGCCTTTGCCGTCACCATCTCTATCGGAGCCCAGCTCCTAACGTAGGACGAGCATAACAATTACTAATCAATGACGTGTGCCTCATGAAGTTTCTGGCCTGGTTAGTCATATTATTCCAACATCCAGGGAAGCACGGAATCCTTTACTGTAGTATAATTCAATAATAATTCAATTAACATGACACCCAAAGAAGCTTCATTCTCATAAATTAGAATTGGAGTTCCAAACTTTCTAATGCTTATTCCCTAAATGAGTCATACAACTAAAAATTGGTTTGAGTCACGCGATCCTATTTGAAATTTTTCTAGACTAGGCCCATGCAAATTGTATGGATATTTCGTGTAGCAGTTGAGTTTAACCCTCAAACTTTAGTTTTTTAAAGTGCAGGTTATCTAATTACCGAACCGACTCTTAATTTAGCATTCGTACCGTTAAACAACGTCCCGTATAATCTTAAACTGAAATTAAAATATTTAACACTGACGAAATTGTACATGCGTGATTTTGTACAATAATAGAGAAGTTTGAAGCTCCGTTCTGTGGCAAATTTCAAACGGTTAGAATTTCACTCTTTGAAGCCTTCAAAGATAAAAATATTGCCATGTAATAGTTCCATAGCGCAATAAATTTGTACCCCGGACAAGTTATATCAAATTTGAGGAGACACATTTTTTTTTAATTTTCAAACCACCTTTTCTATAAAAAAAACACAAATTTTGTAATTTGCATTAGCTTGGAGTTTTATGTTTAGGTTCAGCGTAAGAGTATAGCTTTTAAAATAGGTGTTGCGGTAGGGCCAATGGTTCCTGAGCTACAAATGGAGAATGGACTCCTTTGGGACCCTGTATACACGAGATTTAGTTTCCAATAGGAGGTATTATTACTGAATGCTAGCTGAAAGCTGAAGCTAGCTCTGTCCCTCACTGCTCCACTCACTCACGGGTGCACAAACGCTGCGTTTCATGTTGTTCGAATCCCCCGATTCTATGCTCGATTATTATTAGTCTTCTAAATTCATCCCAGAGGAAAACATGTTAAGTTTCGTACTTGGCCGTTATCGGATCATTTTTAATTAGAGACTGCCGTAGATTGGAATTGTCAAAAAGGCTTCGATTATTTTATAATTTTCAGCTTCCAGAATAACTTTTAAAGCAGAGTCAGACAGCAAAAAGTAAAAATTTGAAATGAGAATTCATATACACAACACAACAAAATATATAAAAGGTTAACTAGGATACGTTCTTATTTTTACCGGAAGCCTCGCGTGCTGATAGCAATGCAAAAACACACAGTGGACGAAAGCAGCAATTGATAATTTTATTTAGCTGTTTTTTGCACATGAAGCTTTTACAAAGAATTAAAAGTTGCCCAGTGTTCGAGTAAGTGAATATCAAAACTAAAGAATCACGTCTGCCTGTAACCGAGAGAATTTTAAATGCAAGGTAAGTTAATTAATTACTCATAATTTTCACTACTGTGGTGATAGATGAGACTGAAAATAAATAAGACCCACATGTTTTGACTCTGTTATCACGCAACCTGCGTTCCGTTTTTATCCACGGACAGCTGGTTAGGGATTATAGGATTGCCATGTCCTTCCGCCAAGTAACCGTCTAGGCCGGCTTCAAACTATTCAAAAGTTCATTGTTTACGCTGGGAGATAGACTGTGGCGACGCTTCAGATAATGAGTTGTTTTTGAACCATAGTAGTATGGTGGTTAGGTGTTTCACGTCATGGTGGCCCATCGACCCCAACTGAGGTGAAAAAGTTTTTGAAACCCAAACGGTTTGGGCTCAATTTCTATTTTTAAACTCGGACGTGAAATA
>Ga0194135_10001599_pt1 | contig 13572 bp, 18 predicted proteins | sample LitLau_LLRF_2013_FD_134024 | JGI IMG/M metagenome (GOLD analysis project Ga0194135, IMG submission 134024) | Freshwater sediment microbial communities in response to fracking from North America - Little Laurel Run_MetaG_LLRF_2013 (version 2) | ecosystem: Environmental > Aquatic > Freshwater >...
ACCACATTCCAGGACGAGCAGATTTTGAAAGAACCACTGGATCTCTTACTAATGAGCCTGGATGAACTTGTCATTGTTAAGATGAAGAATGACAGGGAACTGCGAGGGAAACTGCATGTAAGGATATGATAATATTGACCTTTTACGCTTGTCCTTGTGGTCCATGTTGCGTATATGTTGTTGCTGTGAGGAATCTGGATGATTGAAGTAATGAGAAAGGATTTTTACGAATGCGGTTTTAAAATTACCAACAGGGCTACGATCAACACTTGAACATGGTCCTAGGAGACGTCACCGAAACGATCACTGTGATTGAAATTGATGACGAGACTTATGAAGAGCTGTACAAGACGACAAAACGACAAATCCCTTTACTATATGTCCGCGGAGACGGCGTCACCCTAATCTCACCTCCAAAGCTAAATCAGGAGTAATTCAGGCGTGATTCTGTCTCATTATTCAATTCAGTTCTCTTCTACTTTTTCTACAATTTAGAACGTAAGCTCGAGTCAATAAATTAAAATGGTTAAGAGATTGAAGGGGACTCGCTTAATTCAGGAAGGAAACTGATAAGGCTGGATTTGAACCTGAACCTGATTTTATTTAGAAGATTCAATTACAAAGTGACAATCCAGTGCTCCCTTGTCGTTGTTATTACTCCTCTCCTGTCTTTCCCTTGTCTCCCTTCTTCTGCTGTTTCTTAGCCTGGACCTCAATGGGGGCCTCCTTTACGAAAGGAATGAATGTCCGATATTTCTCAGGCATGAAAGGCTGGAGGGCTGCTGGGACGTTGATTCCTGTCTCGGTTTGATGGACTTCAAGAATCCCACAGATACACCGAGTGGTGGCGCACATTGTGGCGTTCAGCATGTGAACGTATGGAACCGTAGAACCCGATTTTGTTTGCCCGTAACGAATTCTTAATCGTCGACTCTAGAGAAAAGACAATCATACCATATTACTTTTGGGGTAACTATGAGCTGATGTACTTCTGCTCATCTTGTTTCTTTCATCGACTCACTTGGTAGTCGAGACAGTTGGAAGCAGAAACGAGTTCACGGAACGCCTGTGAGCTTGGGAACCATGCCTCCAGGTCCCACTTCTTTGCTGCAGCGTTGTTCAGTGCGCCAGAAACAATGCACACAACGCGATACGGCAGTTCCAGTGCTTGGCAGAATTGCTCCGCATTCCCAATCATTTCATTCAGCATTTCCCAGGAAGCATCATCGTGCGGTGACGTAAGACAGAATTGCTCCACCTTAACACCAAATATACACACATAAATTGTTGAGCAACGTCTTTTGTTACGTTTAATATTTCTTATCTTTTTGGCATTTTTGAACTGTCTTACTTTATCGAATTGATGAACACGGAAAATTCCTCGTGTATCTCGTCCGTGAGCTCCAGCTTCCTGTCGGAAGCATGAGGATATACCGGCATATCTCATTGGAAGGCTGGACTCTGGAATCCACTCATCACGATGGAAGGCTGCTATTGGCTGTTCTGAAGTTGCAATTAAATACTTCTCATCCTCATCTCCACCCTTCCCGATAACCTTGTATAGTTCTTCGTCAAATTGTGACAATTGGGCAACTTCCTGCATGACTTCCTTCTTCATAAAGTAAGGCGTGTAGAGGGGCACGTACCCTTTGTCGCCCAAAAGTCGAAGTGCCAACTGGACCAATGCTTGTTGGAGGAACACACCAGGGCCGGTCAAATAATACCCACGTCCACCAGCCGTCATTGTCCCCTTCTCAAATTCCGCTCCATCTATCATCTGAAAAACAAAAGAGCAGTAAAGCAAACATCAAGGCCTGGGCGGAAACATGGGAGATGAGACCAGCCAATGGATCGAGAAATATCTTACAGTAATAAGATCTACATGGGAATACTTCTTCTGGAGCGTAATGTCTCCCCATGTTCTTTCCACCCGATTGTTATCTTCGTCGTCGTCGACAGGAACGGATGGGTGGAGGAGATTCCCAACTTCCCGAAGAGCTTCGTTCCGAATGTTTTCAGTCTCGACCAGCGCCTTTGAATTCTCTTCCATTGCGACATCGATTTGGGCTCGTAGTGTCTTCAGCTGCCCTAGGCTCAATGGTTGGAGCAACTCTGCCGTCACCTGTAATTTATAAACGCAATCATTTAAAAACTGTATAACTGTATGTAACGTAATTTATCCGGATTGCGGGGGACTCACCAGTTCCAATGGAATTTCAGTTTTCAATTCCGTTTCACCGACTTCCTCTTTCTTCTTCATTCGTTCCCCAATAAATTTGGAACAGAGGTTTTTGCTCCTGTTGAGGGCATCTGCCTGGAAACGAAGTTTCCTCCATTTGTCATCCTCCGATATCACTTTCTCCACTAGGCCTACATCTTTGAATCGGTCCTTTTGATTCTTTCGCATTTTCTCAGGGTCTCCTCCTTTGAAGTCCCGAAACAAATCCAAGTCCAGAACCATTTTTGTAAATCACCTGTTTTACAGCAACAAAAATTTATCATGAAACTATAAAGATAATAGAAAACAAATAAGAACCGCATATACGCGACATGCACGCACGTGTGTGAGGTGCATAAAGCTAAACCTGCTACCTGCCTAACCGTGCCGATATCTGTATTGTTTTGTAAAATAATACTGCTTGAGTGTAATAATAAATTGAAATTGCAAATATGTTACTATAAAAGACTTACTCGTTCTTCAGCGGTTTTTATTCTCAACAACCAGCTAACGAGATTTGAACCTAATCTGACGGATTACACACTCACGTAATCATTCACCAGCTGCTTCCTCAATGTTTCCGGCAGAAATGAGATGAGCAACGAGGATGAGATCATGAAATCGGCTTGCACTTTTTTTTGCTTTTACCTTTTATCCTGTGCTAAATTTTCGCAGATTCAAAATTAGAATAATTCCCGCTTGGGTGAGAACAAGGAAGGGCAACTTCTAATTCCATGAAAGTGGTTGAAGTTAGAGTTTTATGCTTCAAGAGTTTGATTTTCCAATCAAAAACTGACAAAAAATGAATAATTGAATTGAGTAATGTGTGCCTTCCAGTAATCTCAATATTTTGAAGACTTGGCTCGAGAATCTTTATGTAATGGACTCGTATACCCTTTTTTCGTTACGATGCCCAGCAATGGACAATACATGGATCAATGACCTCGGAGAACACTCTTGAAACTTTTAGTGGAATTTGGGAATGAAGTCAGCGAAAAACCTTTACTTTTTTGATTGTCCGCCTGTCTGTTCTCTGGATTTAATTAATTTGTTTCTGAAACCAAGCATTCTTAAACTCAACTGCAGAATAAGTGAAGTCCACATCCACAATGGTAAACGAGGTGACTGACGTTGAGATGAAGCCGGCTGATGAAGTTTCCGCGGCCACTCCGACGGAAGAAAAGAAGGATCCAGACTTGCTTACTATTGAAGGTAATCAAGTATAGTTTAGTTTAAGGCTTTAACTTCTTTACTGTGATGAGATTTCCTCTTTGTGCATGAATCTCAAGGATTGACCGATACCGTTATAATCTCTTTTTGTTGACAGACATTCGAGAACAGGTGAAGCAACTGGAGAAGGCGGTTTATGGGAAGGATCACCGCTATGCATTTCGCGTCCTTCGCTGTTTGGCTAATACTCGGCGAAAGCTCAACACGAATGTCCTGTGTCGTCTCGTCCAGGGATATTACACTCATTCTGCCAAGGAGCGCTTGGCTCTCGAGCGCTTCATCATTGATGAGGTTTCCATCATTATTTTTATCATCACTATAGAAGGAAGATTTAAGAAAAAAAGGCTAATTCTTTTTCTTCTCCATTACCTTAGGATATGGAAGTTGATAACGACTTCAAGTCGGTTCCGAGCCCAAAACTTCGCCCTGCTCGTGGGGATAAGCCGTTAATTCCCGAAGTTGACGCTTACTTGCATCTCCTGGTTCTTCTTCGGCTGATTGATCTCGGCAAAGCTGCATCAGCTCGAGAGTGTTCTGGTAAGCCGAAGCTCTCTTTGAGTTATTTTATTGAAGTGTGAGTAGTAAGTATTTAAGGGAGTGTGTCTTTGTCTAGATTTGTTGTTGAGCAAATTGAAGGCTCACAATCGACGTTCATTGGACTTGGTGGCTGCTCGCTGCTACTTTTACTTTGCTCGATCCTACGAACTGGACAACAAATTGGAGCAAATTCGTCCAGCACTCTATGCTCGATTGAGAACATCCACACTCCGGAATGACGCCGAGGGACAGGCCGTTGTCGTCAATTGTTTGTTGCGGAATTATTTGCATTACAACTTGTACGATCAGGTAAGTGAGCGGTTTATCCCACCGTTTTCAAATGTCGGAACAAGAAGAAGGGATTTAATTACTTCTATTTCTAAATAGGCCGACAAACTGGTCTCGAAGATTACTTTCCCAGAGACTGCCAGCAATAATGAATGGGCTCGGTATCTCTACTACATGGGCAGAATCAAAGCCGTTCAACTGGACTATACTGCTGCTCATGAGAATCTAGTTCTGGCTCTGAGGAAGGCATGTGACATATAATTTACACTGCTTAAAATGACAAAATGTAATTTATTAGTTGTTAATAATTATTAATTAATATTTTTTTGTTATTACCAGGCTCCGCAGCACTCTGCCATTGGATTCAAACAAACCGTTCAGAAACTTTCGGTCACGGTTGAGCTCCTTTTGGGGGATATCCCGGAGAGGTCAATCTTTTACCATACTACCCTCAAGCGGTCTCTGGCTCCTTACTTCCAGTTGACGCAGGGTAAGGCTTCGGAATATCTTAGAATAATTACATTGCTCTAATCAATTGAATTCTAATTGATTGATAAATTCTTCATTTGTCTCATGTGTAGCCGTTCGTCTTGGTAATCTGAAGATGTTCCTCAAAGTGGTTGAGCAATTTCATACCCAGTTTCAACAAGATCGCACGTACATTTTGATTCAACGGCTCCGTCATAACGTCATCAAAACCGGACTTCGGGCTATCAGCTCCAGTTACTCGAAAATTTCTCTGGCGGATGCTGCCAAGAAATTGGCATTGGATGCTCCAGAAGATGCAGAATTCATTGTCGCTAAGGTATGTTGATTAGAAAATTAGTAGTGGCACATTGTATAGGTGGTAGTTAAAGGCTTACGAATGAAGTTTCCTTCTTAGGCAATCCGAGACGGCGTCATCGAAGCAACAATTGATAACGAGAAACAGTTTGTGGCTTCCAAGGAACGGACGGACGTTTACTGCACTCAGGAACCGCAACTCGCCTTCCACCAGCGAATTGCCTTTTGCTTGAATACTCACAACCAGAGCGTGAAAGCTATGCGGTTTCCTCCAAAGAGCTACAACAAGGATTTGGAATCTGCCGAGGAACGGCGTGAAAGAGAGCAACAGGACTTGGAACTAGCAAAGGAAATGGCAGAGGATGATGACGATTACGTCTAAACTAACTCCAATTCAAAGTATACTTCCCATCCGTATCCCTCACACCAAAATTAGTTTAGATAAAAAGGAAATTTGGGAACTAATTCTATATCATTTGTCAACTTGGAAACTTGAGGTTTCAAATAAATCTTTCACAAGGACAAAGGTTATTAATTCGAACGATGCAGGTATGCCGAAGCAGGATGGACAAAATACAATAAGAATTAACCAACCTCTAACCACTACCTTTGCCGTAAAATTTTAGGTGTTTATTTGTTGGATTTGATTCGTGGACTACTCTCAGAGATACGATACAACCTAAGCGAACTTTATTGTGAGGAGGGGATGGTAAACTAAAATGTTTAGGTCTATCACTGAGGAAGGTAATTAATGCAAAGCTTCAACATACCCCTACTTATTCTCATCGTGTAGGGGCATTATTTCAGTCTCTCAACAACATTTGGAGGCTTGGTGAGGTGTGGAGCCTGGTCGTCTATCAATATTTACTCTGCTGTCAGGGTACTCCCCAGGGTCACGGCCAGGAGTCTTGTTCAGAATAGCTTCCGCTAGTTCATGGAAGGCTCGTTCAACGTTCACATTTGTCTTAGCCGAAGTCTCCAAAAATTTGATTCCATGCTCGAGAGCAATGGCTTCTCCGCGCTCCTTGGGCACTACACGACTCTCCTCCATGTCACACTTATTTCCCAGGATCATCTTCTCGACGTCTTCATTAGCGTGTTCTTGAATGTTTCTAAGCCACTTGGCAATATTCTCAAAGGACTTTTGATTAGTGATATCGTAGACTGTTGGGAGCAGAAAAACAAAACAATAGACTTTAGGATTTGAATACAATTCAGTAGTGGCTGCAATGCAGAACTTTTTATCACCTAACATTATACCCATTGCTCCTCGGTAGTAACTCGTCGTAATTGTGTGGAACCGCTCCTGCCCAGCTGTATCCCTGTAATCGAAATATCAGTAAGTTAACCGCAACCACCGCAATGTTTCACCAAATTGACTCCAACTCCTTACCAGATCTGGAGCTTAATCTTTTTCCCACGTAGCTCAATCGTTTTGATCTTGAAGTCTATACCAATTGTGGATATGAATGTGGTATTAAACGCATCATCCGAGAATCTGAACAGGATGCACGTCTTTCCTAAAGTTCAAAAATAAAAAAAAATACATTTTCCATTCCTAACTGGTACAGATAGTTAGGAAGATGGACTTACCAACTCCAGAATCTCCAATCAGCAACAACTTGAACAACAGATCGTACGTCTTCTTTGCCATTATTCTTCCGGTCCGGTAGGTTTTCTATAAAAACAAGATTGTGTATAATTCAATTCAATGAGCACAAATAGATATTTAAAAAATGCTTAATTTAATTAACTTACCAAAAAAGCAAACCCTCAATGTGTAAGACGAAGTAAAAGAATTCTGTCCCGCTACTGCTGCTGTTCATCAGTTTTGATATCCTCGAATCTTGTTAGAATAGTATATAGGTTCGTGGTGGTACAAGCAAACGGAAAGGAATCAATTGAATATTAAACTTAAAGATTGATTGATTGCTCAATTTTTAAATTCGGAGGCCCAGGACAGGGACAAAGAAAGAAAGTGAAACTGAAGAAATGAAATGAAATGTAAATTGGGGAATCGAATGACTCAACTTAACTTCAAGTGAGTGGAAGTGGAGGATGATGAGAGGAGTGGAGTGGAACCGACAACCCTTGTCTCCGCCGAGCCTCCTCACATGGGCAAAATCTTGACCGCAGCATCATCACGGCACGGCAGACGGCGCATGCATGCTAAGGTCAGCTGTTTCCTTGTTCGAGGTCAACAAATTGTTAGTTGCTCCTTGATCGTCCTGTACGAGTCCATCAATGTCTCAATCCCAACTCTCACCTACAACAGCGACGTCCGAAGATCAGCAGGTGAGATATTAAGTTATGCAATAAATTGGTGATTAAATCTAAATAAAATGGCATAAATTAACGTGTGATTATTTAACATTTAGTTGATGACAAGTTCGTACCATGAAATCAATGACCCTGAAGAAATCTCAAAATCCTTTGGAGAGGGCACGCCCTCCTTGGAGCACTTTGACCAAAGAGCTAGGAAGCTCTTTGACAAGGCACGTAACTGGGTCGGTGACCTGAGTCTGGAAGGGATTGTAACGCAAGAAGGTCAACAAGTCACATACGTTGCCCAAGATATTTCAACCAAGATTCGACTAGCTAGTCCTACGCAAGAAGTCCCCCAGTCCCCACGAACTTCCTCGAATTTCAGAAGAGATGACACTATTAGCACAACGGCCTCCGTCTCTCTCTCCGATGATCTCAATATCGTCATGAACGAAGTGGAGCTTGAAGCGAAGAAATTAGCCTCTTCTGTTGACACCCTGACTGAAAATCTAACAGGAATCCTTCATTCTGTATGTATTCATATCATGCTGATCTAAAATTTAATAAGAAAACGAAAAAGCCAAAAATTATAAAATATTTCCAAACACAGTTGTCGTCAATGACCGTGGACTGTACATTCGTAGCAAGTGACGGAGTGACCCAGTTGTGTGATACGGCGGATGCTTCAATCAAAGTCATGTATCAGGTTATGGCAAAATCCGAAGAGCTGAATAGAGCCGTTCAACCAATTTATCGAATTCATCAGCAAATGTGAGTTTTTTTTTTATTTGTGATGTGAAGAAACGAAATATTTCTAAGAATGAAAATAAATATTCCAGACAACTCATTCCTTTATATTTCAGAAAGGAGACCAAAAGGCTACTGGACAAAGTCGAAGCGGAAGTAAATAGCTGAAATCTCCCTTCCTTGTGGCCTGTGTTCATCGATGTACAAAATATAAATCAAATTCTGTAAAATATATGAAGAATTTTTTACTTTATAAAGTCCCCTTGACCGCGGAATAGTTTGTTGAATTCTTGACACACTCCACCGCACCGCACCGGTCCATCAGTTTAGTTCCAACACCAACCAGTACCCACCTTAACCTCCGTTCATGCGGCAAGACCTTTCCAAAATTTCATTGAATCCCAAAGTGAATTCAAAATTCCATCAAAATTAATAGTCAACCAAACGAACGATCCATTTTCAGGGTTCTAAATTCCAAATTTTCCCCAGTGCAAGTCAAAAAGTCCAAAAACCCAAAATTGCTCCAAAACTCGTGAGAAGATGAAGCGGGCAAACGAGATTGACGCCCATTTTGGGATTGGGAGAGCAGCCAGCGAAATTATTCATCCCACTCAACACCAAACCAGACAACACCACCAGGAGCCCCGAAGACAAACTGAGCACAACGTCAACGTCCTCCATGGTCCGAATTCAGAAATGGTAAGAAGGCAGAGTATTAGTTCCATCGCTACTGTTCCGAGCGATGAATTGAATCAAGAACTGATGAGTGAGCATCGAGAGACGTTGACGAATGCGAGGAAGCCGAGAGAAACTTTTATCGCGAGTATCATGAAGCCAAATCGTCTTAAGCGAGAACCATTTCAGTTTCAGAACCACATCACTTACAAGTAAGTTTGTCTCGCTATTTTTTCCCCCTGTCTTATGGACCTTGGAAAACAAATTTTGATGATGAGAATTTAACACTTTCAGCGTCGAGTCCCCACATCGCGCAGTTCTCCAGATGCAGAGACTTATGGGCACGACGAAAGCACATTTGAACGATCCTGAATTCGTTGCTAAACTGCAGCATAGGATCTGGGAGGAAGAAGACTATGAGGTTAGACAGAAGGAACTTCGGCGTCTCAAAGTGGAATTTGATCGAATGAAGAAGCTAGTGGTTGATGGAACCCTTGATGCAAGTTTGCTCCCACCGGATCTCAAAGCCCTCAATGCCCATCCTGCTTGCAAGTAATTCCCAACTTCAAAATGTTATTTTAAATTCGGGAATCGTTAAAATGACAGTTTCCTCTGTATTTAGAGCTCGGGAACTAATTAAACGCCTGGAAGCTTCCGAGAAGAGCTCCACGAAAATAGCGGCGAAGATAACGCCATTGGAACCATATGAATTCAATGGTGATAAGTTCTTCAAGCATCTCCACAAGACGGGCAATGCTGACTGGCTGCCAAAGCGAGCTCGGAAATATCGAAATAAGGCATCCAAGGCAAAATCACCAAAACTTCCCAAGGAGACGCCCCTACGAACGCTGTTCAAGCGACCGACGAGGCTGGACTCAGACTCCAATCCCAACATTCCTAGAGAACTTCAAATTAGCAGTCTTCCATCTTCCGACTTTGGGAGTTCCGCCAGCGTTCCCTTCGCAGAGAAATACGAGCTACCGGAGCAGCCGGAGCTGAAACGTTTTTTGCAAGAACAAATCATGGCAGACGCCCGGGAGCGCCTCAAACGAGAACAGGAACGAAAGTATCGGGAATTGGCAAAAGAGAAATTGTGTTTGGAACAAAAAAAGAAGACAGTCGATGGGCACAGTGCGCCGTCATCCAACGCAGGTCAGACGCCAAATTCTTTTGAACAACTCCTCACGAGCCTCGGAGTATCTGACTTTAGTAACACTTGTTTTCAACGGAAGTCGGAGGACGAGTGGATCATCAAGTATATTGAAGAGGCCCAGGTAAGTTCCAAGATAACTGTAGTTCCCGTTATTCCCATTCCCTCTTTTATAAACTAAAGTATCTTTTTCTCCTTTTCGATCTACTTGGTGGTTAGGACGCCAATGAACTTTTCGGGAACTCTGATGCACTCAACAGACTCTACGCAAGAGAAGCAGCATTTGTCGATAGATTCCTTCCCACACTTCACAAAAAAATTTTATCTGACGGATGAGTACCTCATCATTTTCTACTCTTCATCGAGTTTTAACTAATTTTATTTCCGAATAGAGGGAATAAATTCTCAATATAGTTCATAACGATAAGATTTAGCACAGATCTGAGCCAGGATGAATATATTGGAAGATAGGAATAGAAGATCAATTCATGCGACCAAAACTAAAGTTTTGTATACTTTCGGCTTCCGGCAATTAATCCTGGTGCATTTCAATTAATAAATATACTAAACAACTCGAATAAAGAAACGAATTCGTAAATTGTAGCAGAAAGAAGGGTTAGTATGCTGATGTGACATTACGTTACAGCGAAAAAACAAAAACTTCATTACAATAACAATCATTTTCAGCTTCATTTGCTCACGAGCTGTTTCAAGTCACCCAGGCTGAGCAGGCCTTCGTCGTCTGATGACACATCATGATTCTTCAGAATTTCAAATAAGTGTTCCTCAATTGTATCCCGAACCTGGAACAAGGAAACATAATTTTAAGAAATGATAATGAACGCAAGACAGATCCAAGATTCTGTTTAAAGTTTACATAGAATCGGTGGACAAAAGTGGGTTTTGTTTGGCCAATCCGGTGGACCCGTCCAATCCCCTGCTGCTCGCTTGCCATGTTCAGAATCGGTTCCACGAGGAAGACATGCGTTGCTTCAATTAAGTTGAGACCTTTTGAACCCGAGCTTAGGGGTAGCAGCAACACTTGCACATTTTCATTTTCCTGTAACAGTTGCGACTTATTACAGGTTGGATTAATTAAATTAAGTGCGAGCTGGGAGATCATTCGTCAGTTGTTACCTGGAACCTTTTAAGTGTTTTCTGGAAATTCCCTTTGTTCTCCCCGGACATGATTCCAGAAAACAAAATCCCATTTTGTTCCAGAGCACGTCCAATGATCTCCAAAACAACAGTCCACTGTAAACGGAATAAATTAACATAAAATCACATCCAATCTCGTCTTCCATAATCGCATCACGTCCGTGGAATTTTCCCAGGGTCTTACAGATGAGAAAACGATGACCTTTTCCCCTGGGTACGTCAATTGAAGTTGAAACAACTGTTCCACAACGGCTTTGACCTTGGTCGAATGACTTCCTATAATGCCTCTATCAGGAAGTGTAGCAGGGACGGAAGTGGAGACGCTGCGGCTGGTTGATGGTCGTTCCTCACTAAAATGAAAAGTTTTTGGAAGATCACAACACCCACACACTCCATCATAAACTGGGATCTTACAGAGAGATGTCGACAAATGAAATATCTTGAGGCTTCATAGCCTTACGACAGAGAGGACACAAAAAGCTCTGGGACGAGGGGCAGACGTGCTTCATACACTCTGGGCAGTAAGAATGTCCACAGATTAATACACACCAAGCCTTTCCAAGAGCCTGATGACAAATTGGGCATTCATCCTCATTCTGTTTCTTGTATTCCTTTTTCTCCAATTGGTGCAAGTAAAGTAGCTGCCCGTGATGAGCGTTGAAGTCATTCAGAGCAGTGGCGTATTCAATTTTCAGCTCTTCGAGTTTAGGACGAAGCTCATGATGTGAGATGAGATTCACCGTCTGAATTTTTTTTGCCCTTTCTTGTTCCCAATTGTTAAGGACTTTCGGTTTATTGGAAGATGAGGCCGCCATGGGTGCAGTGGTGTCGTTGTTGCTACGTATCGAAATTCGAGTAGTTGCTTGAGCGAGCTCATCAAATGCGGAAACCTGGTCAAAAAGTCTAGTCCAGAGTAGTCGCAGAACCTGGGATTAAAGTGAAGTAACATTATCAAATTACATGCTGATGTTACAGTGGGGATTTAGTTGATTAGCTAACCTTAAACTCTTTCTTCAAGGAATCGTATAATTTCATGTGGGTTGACCCATCCTGTAGAGCCTCTTCCGGCAATTTATTGATTCTGCCAAAACTAAGCAGTTGACGCAGTGCTCGCTCAGTATCTGAATCTTTTAACATCTTTGTGTCATGGATGATTCGATGGAAGGCAACATGGCCAGTAGTCTCCATCAGTTCCTCCTCCTCTCTCAAAAGGGCCAATCGTTGTTCTTCAGCGGAAAGCAAGTCTAAATTCCCCATAATTTTCAATTTCTGTCGATTCCTTCCAGTCCGGACGACGTTATCCTTTACGTTCCCCTTGTCCTCACTGAAGAGGGAATGCTGATACTCAGAAAACTTTTCAAAGTTTAGACAAAGACGACAACGAAAGTCATGGGTCCCAGTTCCGGTATAAGTTCGAAGATGACAGGCAACAGAAGATTCAACAAACGTAGATGGATCACTTGATAACAATTCGTCAAGATGTTGAAGAACATTTAAACGGAGGTCATCAAGTTCTGTAACTTTCTCAATTATTGCATTCTGAAAACTGGCAGGGCCTCGGAACCTAAAGCAAATTAATTAATTTTCTTTGTCAATAAATCGTGAATACAAAATCTGCAGTAGACTTCCACGAGTGCCACTCCTACATTTGTGGGTGGACTGTCTAAACGTACTTATTTGCAAGGGACCCAGAGAGCTTCTTCTTTGAAGCGTAGATTGCGAGATCGTCTTTGATTCTGTTCAGTAAGTCATCTCCTTTGTCGTGTCGGACGGCATAATTGAGGATCGTTACCCACCAAGACTCATCTTTGCGAAGGAATTCGCCTCGTATCTGATCAATAGTAGCAGTGGCTTTTTTAGTACTTGAATGCGTGCTCTTGACTCCATTCTCATTGTTTTCCAAATATTTGACTCGTAAGAGCGTAGCATCAGCCCGAAGGCTGTCATCCCGCAAAGTGTATGGAACTCGTGGGCAATTCATGTCTAGCAAATCTGCCAGGTTCTCCAAAGCATGCAACATCTGGAAATAACCAATGGGTATATTAGCCGTCTGAAATATGGATGGGACTGGAACCATTAAACTAACTAAAACTTAAAAAAAAAAAACTCAAAAATCTTTTGATTGAGGTTAATACGAAACGAACCCAATCACAGAATTGCCGAACTATTACTGTAAGGCGGGGATATGCTTACCTGTAGTGTATCTGTAGTGAATATGTGCTCATGCTTGCTTGCCAACTGTAAAATTTCCCTGTACTTGTCACTGGCTTCGACGTACTCATTGAGTATCCAATGGATCCCAGCCGCACCTAAAATAGCAAAATCAGCAATTACGTAAAGATTAGTGTTCACCGCAGCACATCCGCTTTCCCAACTATCAATTAAGAATCAACCCACCGTTTAAACTAGCAACGACCGCTCTATGATCTTCTCCGCATTGAATCTTCGTCTTCTGAATAAGCTGTGTCAACAATTCTTCCATCGTAAGTGTCTCATTGAAACTCTTATTAATCGTCAGGGT
>Ga0194135_10001600_pt1 | contig 13572 bp, 10 predicted proteins | sample LitLau_LLRF_2013_FD_134024 | JGI IMG/M metagenome (GOLD analysis project Ga0194135, IMG submission 134024) | Freshwater sediment microbial communities in response to fracking from North America - Little Laurel Run_MetaG_LLRF_2013 (version 2) | ecosystem: Environmental > Aquatic > Freshwater >...
ATTTTTAACCGGAAGGAAGAGTAAAGACGGATTTGTTACCAATGATGCTAATAAGGTGAATTAAATAACAATATTTTAAATTATAAGATCAACAATGAAGTGCTTTCAACTTTGAAATCTTTGATTGTTTAACTTACACAGAGAGGTTGAAAAGTCTATAATATCATCTATACTCATGCTATGCTGCTGTGTGCGATTACTTAAGTAACTTTCTCGGGAATTAATCTCCAGGCTTTGCCTCAACTAAGTTTTGACGATTCAACAAACGTAGTAGAGAATTCGGTTCATGGATGAAGTTCTGTATATAGTTCACAGGACTTGAGGATTCGTTATTAATCATTAGACGGAAACAGCAACATTGTTATATTTTATGTCTATTTAACTAATTAACCGGCAATCATCGTCGACGGAGATTATGATATATAGTATGGAACACTTACAAATATCCACTGATATTGGAATAAGGATAAATTGTACACGCGAAGACTATGATTTTGGAAGGCTATTGTGTACCAATTAGCCGATATTTCGTATTGATAAAGACTATTTAAATTCAGCGTGTTCGAGTAGTAACACATTCCTTGGTGTATACTGGAAATATTATGGAGATAATTACTACCAGTAAATAATGTTGTTATTACAGAAGACCGTGGAATTTAAACCAAATTAAAATAGTTTGTTATATAAAACAACAATTGATATCCTTTGAAATTGTATATGAAGGTAATATATATAAGTCACAGTTGCCAAGTTCGATATTATAACTGGTCAGTATACACTATAACAATCAACTTGTTCGTTGAAGAGTAACGAAAATAGTTAACTAATGATCCCAATCAACTTATACTTATTAGAAATATAGAAGCAGTATTAAAAGATATTTAATTAATTAATAATTCAGTAAAGAGTTTTTCTACTGGTTATCACCAAAAAATTACAAACTCGAATCGTAGTTGATTTTGACTAAACTATCTGAGAGACGGTTAATATGAAAGTAATAAATATCTATCTAAGGTTTACAACAACATACAGAACGCGTTGAATGCGTCTGTTTAAATGGCATATGTAGTATTTAGATTAAAAATTATGATTCTTAAGGGCTGTGTAGTAGTAGTGTATGTTAGATTAGTTAATATTAAGATGCGCACGACCTTACTTCTATCTATATACTCGTAAGTTCTCGATATACTTCTACGTTATATATTAGTCTCACATTAAAGAATCACACTGTGCCTTTTGTCCGATCCGTGACTGTCGTGACCTTTTGAGTTGCTTCCAGTCCGAGAACCTGGATCTTTCGTAAGTTGAATCCATGACACAGAGAAAATGCTTGCAGCTGAATGTAAAAAACATAATGCATGGTTTAGTCTCTTGTCTTGCATGTAAAATGTCAAGTGTGAATCAATTCGAGCATTTCTTACTGTCTGGAAGTCTCATTGTAGCTTGGAAAAGCTTCCTTAAGAATGAATGTTGCATTGCTTCGAACGCCGATGTTCTCCGTTTTGCATCATACTACGGAATGATAATATAAAATGAGCATACTGGACTTCTGTTCTATATTATGAGCCCAAGAGGCAATGTCAGCTTTGAAATTACCTTCAAAAACCTAGAGAGGAGATCAACTCCTTCGCCGTCCAGTCTTGGTGCTCTGGTTACCAAAGGTTCGGGTGGCCACACTTCGAAGTCATAAAAACGAAAGTCATCATGGCATGTTATCCCAGGCCAAGTTTCTTCTGAAGGAGTTCCCAAAGTTCGGAAAATCAGTTTTAGTTGGTCCTCGACCATCGATCCGGGAAACAACGGTCTCCCACTAGCCATTTCGCAGAATATACATCCAACTCCCCTGAAAAAAACGGAGATTTGTTAGTGAAGTAATTAAAAGTTGTAGAGTTGTAATTTGTAAAATATGAGCTCGGAAAATGAAACTAACCACATATCGATCGGAGTAGAGTACTCGGTTGACCCCAATAGAACATCAGGAGGGCGATACCAGAGAGTGACAACTTCATTTGAGTACGTCTTAGTCGGTACGGATTTGGCACGTGCTAACCCAAAATCTGCAAGCTGCAAATTATGTATTGAATTAATAACCCGGCATCAATCAGGCTGCTGTCATACAAGTTTCATCTTCCAAGTAATTCTACCTTCAGCTCTCCGCGATCATTTATAAGTAAATTCTGTGGCTTTAAATCTCGATGAAGTATTCGCCGTCTGTGGCAGTAAGCCAGTCCCCTCAGTAATTGAAACAAAAACAACTGAAAAGAATGTCAATAAATCGTCAATAAATTTCTCATATTCCACAAAAGTATAACTCTTCAGAAGCAAATCTGGGGATGACTTACTTTCACATTGTTAATGCTTAAGACTCCACCACAACTGTCCATGTACTGCTTCAAATCCCTATCCAAATACTCGAATACTAATGTGAGGGATTTCTCAGTGTGTACAATGTCATGTAGTGTAACTGCAAACACAAAAGCCCAATATTAAAGCCCTGTCCATGCAAATATGAAAGTCACAACAGTTGGTTGCATAATATAGTACTGGAAGCCTTACCTATGTTGGCATGTCGAAGCTCTTTGAGAAGGGAAACCTCTCGTATTGCAGTACAGGGAGCACCTTCCTCGTGCTCCAAACGAATTTCCTTTAAAGCGACCAGACTCTCTGTTAACCGTGACTTCCCCTTGAAAACTGTAGCGTATGTGCCCTGACACAAAAATGTCAAATTGTTACTCCAAACATTAATTGAATTAACCCACATATACCCTGCTGCATTTGCATAAACATGGCATACCTCTCCTAACTTATCCAGTTTAATGTAAGTTTCACTCTTCCCAAAGCCAATTTCCGAGAGGCTCTGTCGCCTGGAAGTTCTTGTCAACGGTTGCTCTACAACCGCATATGACGAAGCAGCTTGTTTGGCTAAAAATGATTCAGGGATGTGCAAATCTGCAGGCAGAGACAGCCGCTTGCTGATATCTTGAGACAAGTCCATCTAAAGGAGATAAACATTTTTTACTCTTAACCTTGAGCCTTCAATATAGTAATCAGATCGCAGATGCATGTATGTTTTGTTCCCAAATGAAAAAGCAGTCAACCGTGTGTCGTGTGTCTGTCTAAATGTCATGAAACTTTAATGTTACCTCTGAATGTCTCCGCTGGTTCTTGGGTCGCAAAGTAACTCCGTATGAAGATACATCAAGTGTAGTTCTGACACGAGCTGGGGAAGTAAGGTCATCCGATGCTGCAGATGCTTCTTCTGATTCTCCATCGGATCCGATTCTAGGATGCTCTGCAACTGGAGCTGTAAAAATAATAACCAACCTCAAATTTTAGCTACAACCGTTGATAAAAATCACGAATCATGCAAATTCGTAGGTTATAAACGATTATTAAACAAATTTGAAGTTGCTCAACAATAGATAATAAGACTGTGCCAAATGAATGTTCAGTATGCACATTATGCATTTATAAGGAGTAGGAATGATGATATGCAGTAATCTAGTAATTATTGTACAATAAGTACAAGACTTCTTCAAAGATGAAGCGTAGTTGTTGAACGGGATTTTATGAGGTAATACGTCAACACACTACCGATTCGGTAGAGTCATCATGACCGTGCATTGTAGTATTGTAAAATATTGAAGTATGTTTGATTTCCTGTTTGCCACGGCATAAAGATATAAACCTTCTTTTGGCATTCCAAATATTCAATTATTCAGCAAAGATTCTTTTTACGAGCATACTCATTCTGTCAGAAGAAATCTATTGCAGAATTAGTGTTTACAGACCTAAGGTTGGAAAGGTTGTGCTGCGGCAGAATCCACTGGCATCTGCAGCAGACATAGTACTGCTTCGTGGAATACCGTTTCGACCTCCAGTCTTTCTAGTCCGTCGACGATGGCCAATTTTAAGAGATAAAGAAGACAACCAAGAATTCAGAGAATCTAATCTTGACACCATGACTTTTCCGGGCGACGAATATATGGTCCGCGAAAGAGGAATACAATGTCAGTTCCACAAATGAGGGTCTGTATATTTATGTAAAAGTATGTAGCACTTGTACTAGAGCTAAATTGGTTAGGTTTTCAGGCAAGTGTTTGTCAGAGTGAACAACAAATTTCCTTTACAGTTCGCCAAACAAATCTCAAATTGTTTATATAGTTAGAACACTTCGTTGAGCACCATATACGTAGAACGAATCGAGTGGAATATTAAACCCGTAACCTTTGAAAATACTTCCAAGTTTACATTGACACGAAGTGAAATGGGCAGAATGTCTTGGGTATTAATTGACCACACACGATAAGACCGTGTCTCACTTCAGGTCCTTGAGACTTGCTCGAGATTCTGGTTCACCCTTGATAATCACAAATTTGAGCAAAAATCCTTGACTAATCGATTTACAGATGCCTATTCGAATGAAAGAGGAGAGTGCTGAATTAACTCGAGGCAGGTTATCCAGTGTACGTATATATAAGTGAGGAATTCGGGAAGTTCTCTATTATTTCTTTCCTGTCATCTTCGTCACTTTCTCTTGACTCTTGTCACACAAATAATCACGAGAAGGAGAAAGAGATGATGATGAGGGTCACTTTTGTTTGTAGTGATAAATGTGTCAAACGCACTAGAAGAGCACCTGCAGTTCTACTGACCGAAAGGATGAAGTGTAGATTTAGTACATTGGACACATACTATAAAGTGGACACACAGTTGTCCTTCCAGTGTTTCTTGACTCTCTCTCATGCACTTCAGAGCGCAAACAAATTTTCGGTGTGTTGTTAGAAGACACATAATCAACGAACGACGGTTTTGTGGTGGGAGGGTGGCAGGAGGGGAAAGTGTGTCCGAGAAAGCACTCTCATGGAAGTGGAACAGAGAGAGAGAAAGAGTGGAGAAAGCCCCGAGTGGATTTTAGATTCACGAAAGAAAAAATACGATGAGGAAAGTCTACCACACCAACCAATGGCCTATACATTTATATATATGTATATGTGTGTGTAAAGGCCTTTCACAATCAATTCGATTCCCTACGAAGTTCTTCGTAGAGAGTCTACTTTTGTACTTATACGGACGAACCGAAGATTTTATAAATTCACGACTACGACAAGGAGATTACTAGGCTGGGATAAAATCGGAGGTGTTCTCCGTTCTGTTAGAGGATTCTGCACAGTCCCCACGTATTCGAGACCCACTCAAGATGTGACATTATTATTCGCTTCGAAGTAGAAGATAGTTTTCTATATACGTGCAGATCCAAGCGCAGTCGTGTCGCTCCTATAAAATTGATCCGATTCATCAACTTATATTGTTTCATCGTGTAAAAGCACGAGCTTATTCCAGAGCAGCTCTTCTTCCTTCTTCTTTTATAGGCATATCTATCGCTAGGAGTTTGTTATTGTGTGTGCTACTCTTTGAAATTTAATCAGGTACACATAAAATCACAACCAGGGATAGCAATCTGCTTGAGGAAAATCAGTCCAAGAATTATACATCGCTCCTCAGCTCAGGTAGCAGCGAGAAATACATGTACACAAAAGCAAGTGTACAATTTCACCTTTCTACACCGTATAGGTTCCTTCTTGCGTATACATCTCCGTGATTGTGATTTGATCGAATAGTAATTCTTACGAGAAACAACAGCTTAACGCACACATATCGAGGTCAGACTAGTTTTTGTATTAACACTGGGATGATGGCACCTTTCGGAGTATCGTAGGATTCACTGCATATAAATGTATTCTATTCACTATTTCCTCAAGGACAGCGTAATATCATCATTCCCTGATATTTCCATTTTCCATGTGGAATTATAATTGAAGCATATTTTCCCATTTGTTGTTTACTCTCTATCATCCCTAATCAACTTTCATCGAACGCCTTCTCTCTCAGTGTATGTGTGCAAGTGTGCACACACATCTTATACTTGTTTTCATGCAATTAGATCGATATGTTAAACGTTAAGCTCACAGGTGTATGCTGTGAAAACAACCAGCATATAAAGAGTATCAAGTATTGCAAAATGCAAGCATTTCATAATTTCTCATCATAACCAGGAGTATATCTGAGCCTAATAAACAAACTATGGAAAATGTAAATCACAGCGTGCCTGAATTTAAGCAATGATTATCTAAATTGCATGAGAAACTATATAGGTATATATGCTCTCTATTAGTGAACTCCAGGCAGGAGTGATATTGAGAAGAAGAATAATGCACACACACTTTATGTGGGTCTATATGACAGAGACAATAGATTTGCGAAATATAAGGAATCGTTATTATTATTATTATCATATTTACCTGATCTAGAACCTGCATCTTTGCCGTTTGAGAAGGAAAACTTTCTTGCGTAGTTTACGAACCCTGACTTGGAATGAGATCGAACACCTACAATAATAATATAATGAGAGATACACACATTTTATTACTTCGTTAGATATTTGCAAAAACCAACCGGCACAAAAACTGGAAGGCTTTAACAGACGTCATCTTTTAGTTCATTAATACTTGACACTTACCATTTTCCCTTACTGGACCTCCATTTGCATCATTGATCCCTAGGTACTGCCTATTCGCATCATCGTCTATTGTTAGATGCTCAGCGAGTTCGGATAAGGAACCATCTACTGTAAATCGAAATGTGTGCGACAGTCTTCTTCGAATTTTTCTGAGGCTCATGATATCCTCCCGGATATGGTCTTAATTGAGTATGTTTTAGTCCACACTGCCTTAGAGATCACATAAAGGCTTCTTAGGAGTTTCCAAATTAAATGAGGAGGTTGTACAGTGTCTCCTGGAAATAGAAAATTACTTTACTTACTACTAGATTTAAATTGGTAGTGATACCGTTGTAAAATTGTACAATTTTTAAATACTGTAGTTTATTATTTTATATTTCAGTCATTCTACACCACTTTCTAGAATTATTTGCTAGAAGCATTTTATAATTGTTCAAATTTATTTTCACAAAAATTGTACCACAGTTTATTAAGTGACTACTAAAACCCAACTAATACCTATATTATTTTATTGATTTGATTTTTTATCATGTTGGATTTACTCTTATCATACACGGCTTATCATTCCGGTGAACAACATCGGAAATAACAACACAAAACATTGTTACAACCCAAACAAACACACATTTTACAATAAAATGTGTCAAAAACTCTGTTAGCTGTTATAATTCACAAATGATTCACGAATACAAATATTAGAAATCTACATACAATTTGCCCTAAAGAACTATTTAGAAACCTAAAGGATCGGTCAGGATTGAGCTACAAATTTGACTGATATTCAATTCCTTTACTGAATTAAACAGAAGCCTAATCATAACGATATAAATCTTTCTGCCTTATGTTTTATTTAATATTGTAAAACAAATGATACGACACGAAAAACTTCTTCACATTTAAATCAGTTGGATAGAGATAAAATGAATGACTAAAGTCCACGAACCACTTGATTTTTAGTTGCATTAAGAACCAATAGTATCTATAATTTCATTAGCACTTCACCAGGAATATTTTTAGTACCTCCAGACACAATTGGATTCAACAGAAAACACACTTACTATACAAGCTAACAAGAACTATAAACTTCTATTCCGTGTGACTGTAAAGAACAGAATATATGACAAGTGACTTCAAATACTTTCACCAGTAAGAAAGTATATCTATATATATAGTGCTGTGTAGGTTGATGATGAAGTACTAAACGGTGGTATTATCAACCATCAACAACAGACAAGCAGAGAACCGCAAGATGAATCCTTCTCATTACAATTTATTATACATTTATTATATATCTTTACACATAGTGTAAAGAATTCAGCTCACCTCATAACAAATTTGAGTGTGTGGCTTGTTTGCTCGAATGTAAAAATATGACAAAACTTTTATAAATTCAAGCAAAAGGTGGATCTGATTTTTAAATATATGTGTTTATTCTTGCCGAATCAGTTTAAGGGAATAACTTAAGAATAATGAGAAATCACAGAGGATGATAGAGCCGTGTGAGCATATATATAATAATAAGGTACATCTGTATACATTCATCATCATCAGCCAATGCTACGAATGTATCGAGGAGTTTTTAAGCCATGATAAGTTACTGTGTGAGCCATTTAGCATAGGAGTAAAGCAATGAATGCAATAAACTTGTGTTTGTATATATGTATAAGCTATATACCCTTCCTTTTGAGAGAGATGAAGTTTTGGTGTGGAGGAAGCATAAATGCAGGAGAGTTCTTTTACTTTATAGCCGTTTCGCCTCGAGCAATTGTACACTCTGGCAATTCTGGTTCATCGTCTCAGATTTCAATATCACACTCCTATGAAATACATACATGAATCCAATGTGTGAGCCTCTATAGTGCATAATATGGATATATACAGTCCCACTCTCGTAAAGTTTCTTTCATGCATCTTCCTAATCCCTCACTTAACTCTTTACCGATTACAAATCTATGAAAAATTTTGCGAGCACTACGCACTCACTGGCAAGAGGTCTGAAACAAACCCACACTTGACGAGTGGAATATTTCTGAAACTTTTTTTTATTTTTTCTGTGTTTCGTAGACATTATTGCTCTTTAAACGATAGCATCAGCAAATGATCATCAGTTTGTGCGGTAGTGTTAATAGTTTTAATGCACGGAACGTAATCATCATGGTGAAATAGATTTTTTCATTTACAATTTATGCATAATGCATAGAAATTACTGTCAGTCATCAGGAGTTGGTACAAAGCACCAGAGAGACAAATAGTGCGACTTGATAATGTGTGGGTTGCATTATTTAGTCATTCAATCACCTCACAGACTGTCTCTGCTACAATATATGACTATAATGTATGAGTACATTTATGTATACATGGTGTAAAAAAAGGTCCAAGTTCCTCGATCGCTCACAATTGATGTCCCTAACTACTACACTACTAAGTATTTCCGATGCAGATAATTCCGTATCAGTCCGTTTCCTACTCGAAAACATTGTTGATGCCTACACATTAAACACACTTTGCCAATTTAACAACCGCAGTACGCAAGGAAATGCATGTGTGATGGTCTAATTTGATGATGATTAAGCATTTGCCGGCTTTCATCTGATTCATGAGTTCTCATATTATGATGCTCTCATACATTTTCCATTCATCAGGTCCCAAGATAAGTTTTTATGTTGTTACCGTTTAAGGCCATGAAGGAGCGTTAATTCTTTTTAGTCGCATGAAGTAGGAATTAATGTATGAGCAAATACTCATGGCTCACGTAGATATGTTATTTGAAGTGACAGAATCTCCATTTTAGGTGGCTTCGTCATGTTAAACACAACGTAGCTCTATCATTTTCATTCAATCAAAGATTCATTACTACAGGAGGAGGCGTTAACTCAAAAGCAACTCGAGGAAGATGCAGGTCAAGAATAGTACAAGACGACCTGCAAGCAAACCATTGTTCACCCACAAAATGCCAAATAAATTTTTATGATTGTTGTGCAATGTGTATTTATATTTTTTAGTAATTATATGCTTGGATTTATTCAGCAATTGCTTTTATGATGTTCCAGCAATATATAATTTAATTGTGTGGCAAAATCTAAAATTCATGTAACCTTTCCGTAATCAATCAATATATTTAAATTAGTCAATTAAAAATATATATATGATCTGAAGTTGACAGCAGCGGATAAGATTAAGTTTCACTACACACTACTACACATTAAGGAAGTTTGAAGAGAAAGTTCTTTACAAAACGAAATTATGGGCAAAAATTACGAATACAAGTACATCAAGTGGTGTATTATAATTTAGACAAAACTAGAAGTTGATAAGAAATACTTTGGCTACATATATAGAACGATACAAGTTCCAAAAACAGCATGACTACAATTTTATTGGAGTACACGAAGAACAAAACGCAATGAATTTATTTAAAGTTAATCCTCATGTAAAGTTATTGCTAGCTAGTGAACTTGTCTGATACTAATTCTTCACGGAAAACTCACAGATATCAATCCTGTTTCCCGGTGAAAGTAAAATGTGATTTTAATGTAATAGAAAATCCTCAATACTTTAAACTTTAAACACTTAAAATCACAAAATGCACTTAAAGTAGATAGTAGACAAGAGGAATAAAAACAAATGTTTGAAGCGTATTCAGCGAAATCTTTTGTGTGTATATAGTAAAACGCAGCAATCTTTTCTTGTAAAATAAAGTGAGTGCAATTATCAAGTACGGAAATTCTCGCAACAAAATTGAACTCTCTTCATCCCATCAGTTTTTGGTATCACAAATGCATCACATTGGGTAGCGCAAATATATTATAAAGGAGATGGGCTACAACAATAATTCATACTATAGAATGGACCTCTTCACACCAAAAGAACTTCTCCTATTTTGATTGTCCATTAATAACAAGAATATTTACACATAACAAATTAATGAAAACTTAAATCATGATGTCAACGAAAGAATTACGTATTAACCAATTATTTTAGAATTCCGAAGTTACTTAAATATAGATGGCAATCTATAATAAGAATGAGGATAAATGTTTTTGTGGTTTACAAAATTAGTTGCAAAACTGGTGGTAGTATAATACGTTTAGCTGAATTCGGTGGCAGCATGGCTGCGTGTGTAAACATCAAGTACAAAAGTCAATCGTGTGTGTGTGTGTCAAAATATCTACTTATACATCAATGGAATACGCGTAAAGTTCATTCTCTAAAATTATCAAAGTGAGCAAATGTACTGAGATCGTGAAGTTTCATAACTATTTAAAACATTAGGATTGTACGATTGTACCTAACGATTGATTCAATGAAGGACATATGAGTTCAATGTTCAGCAATTAACTATATATAGGACTGTATAATACTTTCTTTCATATTTTAAAACCTTATTGAGCTTTGTGTGATTATCTGATTCTGCTACACGCATTATCAAACTAAAAATATAAGTTACCCATACACATCTCTCACAGTTCGAGAATGAATATGTATATATAGCTATCAGCATAAGCTAACAACTTAACATTGAAGTTACTTTGGTACGCGTTACACTTATCTCTAAACCAACGACTTTCTCTCACTTAATGTAAAGCCTCTTTTCTTGAATTGTTACTTCATATAAATACTTCCAATGAAGGTTTCGTCAAGTCCAGCCACGAAAGATTAGATTCACTATTAACGTGATTTAACTTTTTCTTCTTTCCTTTTGATTTTCGATTAGAGTCAATCATTCCTGTCACACCGAATTGCTCCATGTACTCTTGGAGTCTTAAGAATGTTTTCTTCGGATGGGCTCTGCACCATTTTTCAACGGCTTAAGAAACAAATATATCATTGTTATTGATGTTCATTTGCTGTAAAATCAATTTTGGATAATGTTCAACCTTAAAAATATTCAGTAATACCTTTAAGCAGAAAACAGGAATCGTGGATTGTCATTCTCTTATCCCTCCATTTTCTGAAGATTCTGTACATAATTGCCAAGTAGAATTGGTTGACTACCATTATGGCACTTCCATATTTATGGCAAAATTTATTCAGCAGTCCGTCCCTGAACGCATCTAAGGTCATTCTTGTTACGTTTAAGCTAAGAACTGCGAGTGGAAACTGATGGATGGGATGTCGAGACAGTTCGAAGACTTCTGGGGCTAAGGTCTCTTTTGTTTCTTGAGACGAACTAAGGTACAACATTTGTAAAGCTCCGAACATTCCCACGCCTCGAAGATCACTTGCTGGATCTTGACCCTACAATAAATGATTAGCTTGAATAATCATCTTTAACTTAAGCGGGTCATCATTCACAGTATAGTAAGTCATTACCTGAAATCCGATTTCTTCCCAGTGGGATCCGAATCGTGGACACGTCGGTTTTTTTGTGAAGAATACATACAAACTTTGCAAAATTCTCCGGTGAACACTTAATTCATTTACCATAGGACCTTTGAATAAACAGGTAAATAAATTACATAAATTTAAAAGAACAAGTAATATTTATTCTGTGTATAAACTCACAGGCTGTGATAGCAAAGATGAGATCACGCTCCGGAATCAGAGCCGAGTTTAGCAGTGAGTTTCCAACAAGACCTTGAAATTTTGAACGAATCTTTCCACTCGAGGGCTTCCCATCTTCAATTCTATTACTCTGGAGGGGAAATAACATTTCTAAATAAATTTATCTTCTTGCAATGGCTTCACTCCTGCCTTATCTCAAATATGCGTAATCTTCAGAACTTACAGTATGGGCTGACAAGTCACATGTTTGAAAGTAGGACCACGCTTCTGAGAAATTGATTGGAATCGAATTACTACACTCAAAGTTGATGCTTTGCTTAAGACTCATGACATCTGGAGTAGATCGCCATTCGAAATCGGAGTCTTGTGATCCTCCATCTCTCCGTTTGCTATAACTATTAACCAATCTACAAATTAAGATTTGAAGCACGATCGGTATATAATTCAATTCATTTTCGTACAATTCAACCCACCTGTCGTGCGTGTCCAGTGAATCCACTGACGCTGCAAGTTTCTTGTCTCTTGCTGGCATACAATTCAGCTGGATATCTTTCGTCATTTGAGACCTCAAGAGACCTCGTCTCCTGCTCATTTCAAAATCCCTTGAGATCATCGCATCCTAATTAGCATGGCTTCTCCAATCTTCTACCAAACAACGGCAAATTACTGAAAATAAAAGGACCATAAAATATTGGATATCACATATTGCAAAATAGTTATTACCAGTTACCATGCGTAAGAATTGTAACTAACAACTTTAACTTTCATTATTAAAATCATTTGCTGCATTTACGCAATAATAACTCGAGAAATTGGCTTCAAAGAATTTATTAAAGGAAAACACACTTATTGGCAATTACACTGCAACTTGAAATAACAGATAGGAAGTGTTTACCTACAATTTCTTTTACATAAGTGTGACAAGTATTTACCTAAACTGTCATTAAAAATATAACATACGTGTTAAGAAAACACGACACTCGGCACATCCATCACAAACTTTCCACTTCACAGTTCTTTTTGAAGATATACCTCTCTACTAATAATGTTATATATTAGTCGATGTTGACTTTAACAAAATTGAATTAAATCTACACCCATATAACTCGATAAGAATAAGAATTCAGGGAATTAAAGACTTCTCGAAAGTTTAGGATAACTGATCAGAAAATCTTCATTGGATTACATACACTTTACACCAAAAAAAGTATGTAACCGGTAAAATGTATTTAGTAAAATTCCTAAACTGATACAATAATGTAAAAATTGTGCGATGGTACTTTTCTAGCTCAGTAAATTGTCGTCCTCAATAAGTCAAGGAATTCACAAGAACATTTAAATCGGAACTGCTGTGAGCAAGACAAAAAATTTCTAGTTCAAACTGTTTTTCTAAATGGAAATAATATTTCTTTAAGCTAAAATTAATCTCACCTTGATCAACCACCACATAGTGTATAGCATAGTAAACTGACAAAGCAAACCTCGTTTATTCCACAAGTTTGCAACTACACTACAGAACAGACTCACACACTATACTATGTGATCAC
>Ga0194135_10001601_pt1 | contig 13569 bp, 6 predicted proteins | sample LitLau_LLRF_2013_FD_134024 | JGI IMG/M metagenome (GOLD analysis project Ga0194135, IMG submission 134024) | Freshwater sediment microbial communities in response to fracking from North America - Little Laurel Run_MetaG_LLRF_2013 (version 2) | ecosystem: Environmental > Aquatic > Freshwater >...
ACTTTGTATGTCCCCTATTAACTAAAAGTTTGACATACAATTCTAGATGTTGCTTTTCAGTGAAGCATTAGGCTGCATCAGCTGAGAGTTCGTGTCTCTAGGCCACCTTTAGCCTTTCATTTTCTGGAGATTGCTGTCACGTTTACTTAAATACTCTAAAATTACTTATATCAATTTTCATTAATTTCTCAATTTGATAACCACACGTTTAAATCGTCTTCTTCGTCGCATTTGTGAAATCCGGTAAGCCGGTAAAGATAATATATGTAATAATAACTTTGATGGGTCGAGCTCACTGCCATATGACAGGACCGGCGGCGATAGCCTTAGGCTAATTGCCGTCAAAAAACGTAATTATAGCTAAAAATTGAAGTTGCTATCCAAATTGCGCTCCATTCAATGAAACCAATGAGCGATAAATAAACGCTGGGAAGGTGCTACGGACAAACTTCGTCCAGGTGGGTGCCAAATAATATGATCCATCAACGCTTACATTTTGTGATCTTGCTGTGGGAATGGAGTTATTGAAGGTAGTTGGCACTGGCGACCTTGTTTAAGTGATTTCCCACGAAGGCTTCCCGTGTATGTGGAGCTTTCAATAATTAAAGTGACGGATAAAACGAACCTTTTTAAGAGAAACTCATTTGTAGTCCCAATATAGCACTTTAAGACCAAGGTGGGCTTCCCTGAACACTCTCTTTTAACGAACTCATCAAACTTTACTAGACGATGGCTGTTCTCATCTCAAATCCATTGTGTTCACAAGAAAAAGGAATGTTCAGAATGAAGAAGCATTTGCATGCAATTTGCAGAACATGTATTTCATCCACTTCTATTCACGCCTTTAAGAGATAAGCAAGTTAAGTAGTTCAGGAAATATGGAATTCAGCAGGCGACAAAAGAAAATGCCAAGGAGAAAAAGGTTTCTCCACTTCTCATTTCAATTGCACGAAGGCAAATTCGTGATGAGGACTTCCAATGAATCTTGTAAAATTCAATTGAAGATGAGCCTTATAAAACTCCAGAAGGGTTTATAAATCTTATAACTTCGACGTACAAAGCCATACATTTGCCTTTCATCACTTTGATTACTGCGGCTGGCAATTTTTTCCCTTAATATTTTCTTGAGAGTTAAACTCTCTTACCCAGCGCCCTTCTTTTTGTAGCAATAATCAGCACTAGCACAGATACCACAGCTGGTGCCAAAACAAATTGCCACACTTATCCACCTGTCCACGGGAATCGCTCGTTCTCCGCTGCATTATGATGCTAATTTTAGTTTTATTGCTACTTTTAACAGATGACCAGAATCCCGAAACAGATTCCTCTTTTTGCAATCGCACTGCATCTTGGTGTAATCTATTGGAACATTTATATAATTAATTACACATTTTAATTAAATCAATATTTTAATTAAACTTCATCAAAACCGTCTGGAACGAAGATCTTTGGTGTTGCGTAACTTTCTTCTGCTGATCGATTGAGTATACAAAAACTACTAGCTAGACCCATGAGAGCTGAGCGAACAAAAATCGATAACAAAGTTATATATTATGTTGTTTTCTTTCATGATAGTGAAAGTAAACTGTGTAAATTCAATTGAGAAAGCAAAAAAATAACTAGCTACATAAGCTAATATATAATAGAAACAAATTGAGATCTTAACTACTTCTACGTTGTACGCAGATTGAAATGAATAACAAAAAACCTGTTTCATCTTAAGGTAATAAAAGACACACGAACACCAAAACTTTGTGCTTTGTTCTATAACTTTTCTGGAAACAAATAGATTAAAACTTTATGTTTGATCTAAAAACTTTTTGAAACTAACTCTGCCCCTTTGTTTCATTTTACTTTTCTTTTATCTCTAGCGTATACTACAGGTCCTCCACACCTTTAGCATACTAAATAACTCTTTGATCGAATGACAAACGGCAGTTTTTCCGAGGGTTACTACTACGTAAGGGAAGAAGTAAATTGATTGATTGGACGGATATGTCCCATCTTCTCAAAGGAAAAGAGGTCAACAAGCTCAAAAGCGCATATATTTTTATGCCAAAGCTCAGAAAAGGTGAGCGGGTGAAGTAAGCTCCTCAATTGATGTTAGCACCACCCAAAATTACCAACGAAACAAAACAAAATTACTCCGAAGCTTATTACCAAAGTGAAAAAAACTTTCCCCAGTAAAATTACACGACGCACCCAGCAGCAGCTTTCACCCTAAACCTTGTAATTAAAATACTCCCTGCCAAAAAGGATTGAAATTATGGTGGCATCGGCTATTCCATCAAATAGAACGGCACGACAATTGCAAGTTTGTTTATGGTGACTTTTGCAAGAACCAGTATAAGATTGTTAGATTCGTTCAGATTTCCAGTCCAACTGTTTCTGTATAACATCTTGTCTGTCGTGAATAGAAGTGGACGGATATTGGCCGGACGGCATGTTTGCAGCAGCTACTGCAAATTTGAAAGTTTGGGCCGTATTTTTGTGAGGTAAAAATAGCCCTTCTTCCTATCGCCTTACATTAATCTACCCTATCCTCTCCAGGAAAAAGGGGTTATTTTTACCTCACCAAAATACGGCCCAAACTTTCAAATTCATAGTACTACTTACTACCATTCGAATGCATTGTCGATGGATGAATGCGAAGGCTCAGAGTGAAAAATTTTATATCGATGGCTTAAAGTCTATGATTTGTGGAGAAAAAAGTCAATTTCGATCTGTTCGAATTAGTGTAGCTTGTTCCCCTGTTGACTGGACCTAACTATTACATGATTTAACGATGAGGGAAAGATACTTATTGTAATTTTACTGAAACTCTCCACTACCAGCTTGATTGACCTATAGTCCTTAAATTTGGTTTTTTATCAACCCTGCCTACTACTACCAACCTCAAGAACAATCCACTTTTATATCAATTCCTAATCGTTTATCTTCCATTTATATGATATTACGCAGGATTTTTGATAAAACTGACTGGCTCCACACGGAGCTTCGCTTGCATTATAGGATTACATTTTTATATAGTGTGTATACTCAATGTTAAGTGACTTTCACCTGGGTCCAAATAACACGGAACTCTAGAGTGGATTAAACTAATTTCCTAATTTTTGGTTCCCACTATCACACATAAAGAAAGAACAATTTCACCTCTACAAAGAAAGTCTTTCACATACCTCTTACCCACGACGTTTATCGTACTCATCGTGCATCAATGTGTCATCAGTCTTATTAATTTGTTATTCACTCTCGCGTCCCTGGAATGGCAGTGGGAATTTATAGGAACTGTTTCCTTTTGAACGATCATTAATCTTGAGTAATTAAAAGAATCTACTGGTAAATGAAACGGACAGAGACCCCTTCCCTTTAGAACACACTTTCTCTTCTACCTTACTTTATGGTACTTTCCCTTAATTATTTCGAACAGAGGGAGAAGTGTGGAATGTCAATGGATAATGTCTAATACAATGTGATGCTGCAACCACTCCTTCTTTCCTTCCTACCTATCAACAACCAGCACAATTTCTCTGCTAATAATCTCACAATAGAGCTCACGTTTGCTGAAAATGTATTTAGAATTTTATTTTCAATGGAATGATTTTTCCCTGCTGCTACAAAACACACAGCAAAAGTCATTATAGTCAGTCAAGTAAAAATTCACCTTGATGAAGCCTCCGCGAATACTTTTACAGGTTTCTCCGATCATGCCTTTCACCACCACACGTTACTTTCATGGGATTTTTGTTTGTTCACCTCTTGTGAAAAACATCCAGCCTAACTTGACATAGAGTGTGTGTTCACTGTACAATAACAGTACGCATATAAATCCGATAATGGAATTCAGCCGCAACTGTCGAGAGAATGAAAATAAGACGATGACAAAGAAATATCGATTTGAAAGAGATGGTAGAATTACCTATTCTGAAAGGCTATCGTTCAATCTCAGAAATTGCAGCCACAGAGCTATTGTGTTCTACTGATTTAATTCTCTTGTGCTTTTATGTGCTTCAATATAATATACCTATAGCTGTTCATGTGCTGACATGTGCTAAGGGGAAAATAAAACTCGGTCCTTCGAAGTCGAAAAATGTGTAACTGTGTAAGTCTCACCATTTCTCAACAACTCCCACAAGTCAATTAGATTGTACTTAAATTAACTTATAGTCATAAGTGTATTCTGGTTGAATGTCTTGTGGAATTCATCTGTTCCTTTTCAAATTTACAAGACGACAAATGACTGATCTGCTCGAGAGATGCCTTTCAAATGTCAAGACGGATAAAAGTCATTCCAGAATTTTCAACTTGTACATGTAAAAAAAATTAAATGCACTATTACCACATAAATTAGCCATAATAATAATGTTCAGGAGAGTGACTATATAAAAAAATACATATGCCTTTCGCTGAGAAGAAGCATTTGAGAAAAAGCGAGCAGAGTGAAATCACATCAAATAACAAAATTTCAATTCTGACACTTAGCAATAAACGTAGTGTTGGCTGGTAATTCATGCTGGAAAATTTTGAAGCAGCTGCAAATAGTCGGAGTTATCTATGTTTGGCGAATTACCCTACACGTAAATCGCGTACATACGACGCACTTTTTTCTTTGAAATCCACTGAATATCGATTGAGAAGGAAGGCAAAATTCGCAATTACACCTGCATACGCCGATTCCTTCATCCGTGTAAACCTACTTAAATACCTGAGTATGGTCATCTGGCACGCAATAAAATTGACTACTTATCCATAACTAGCTGTTTTATGGCTTCAACCTATTGAGCGCCAAACACTTATGGTATAAAGGAAATTCGGATAAAATAACATGTTCTCTCATTTACAAGAAATAATTGGATATAGTATTGGTATTCCTGTGTACAAAATTAAATGCCCGAGATATGAGTAAGTAGTACCTACAAAACCTTATGAACTCTGTCTCTATGTATAAACTGCAAGTTTCTCTGCAAGTGCGTTTATTAGTTCCTCTTATTCTTGTATCCTTATGTATAAACACTTTCTCGCATGAAGAGGATTGAGTCTGACGTTTGTTTTGTTTTGGCAACAACTTTTTACGAGTCTCACTAATCCTCTCCAATTTGCTAGGGCAAGGACAATGACATTGTAATAATGATAACAATGTGGGTCACTGTGTCCTTAAAGTTGAAGGGTCCATCTGCTTTTTCGGGTCACATTTACTTTTAACATTTTTCATTCAATTTAGGAAAGCTACTAAGCCCTGATAGAGCTCCCTGATGCCCTATTTAATGTTTGCTTTGCAGTTTAAATTAAAAAAAATTTGAGATGTAATTATGAGACCACATAATAGTAATAGTGTCGGAGCTACTGATTCTGTTCTTATTGCTTTTTTTACTTGAGATATCAGATGTTCATTATCAATAAATTCTCTATAACCAAAAATAACTTAGGAGTTGTCAGTTAATGTAATGACGTGAATTACGATTTTTACTGTAGAAGCTGCCTTTTCAATCCATGGATAATGTCAGACCTACTACAATATGCTAAACTAGCTCCACCATATGCATTATACTATACGTATTAAGTTATGACTTGCAACTTGGCTATGTTTAGTAGTGTACGTTAAGCTTAAACTGTAGCCAATAACAGCTCTCACATGTAAGTTGTGTATTTGACAAGTTGGTCATTATCAGAAAATAAACACCAGCTGAGTGCGAATATAAACTGTGAGTATACCTACATTGCTTTAAAAAAAGCTTTATCGTTTATATTCAGTAGTAAGTGGTATTTGGTATACACTCGCTAAAAATTAATTTGTCTTCTTCACAATTCGAGCAAGTTCATTATATCCAGTAGATTATCAAACAATTTTTTGTTCACGAGTTCATGGACTTCATCTCTATTAGTTCTATCCTTTCATCAAAGTATGTTACGCATTAGTAGCTCATCAATGAAGATGGAAGATATGAAGATTATAATTACTTGTGACTGTTCATAACCTATCTCTATTCCGTATAAAATAAATATATAGTGATAAAGAATAGCGATGGCAAGAATTAGTTGTAGGCATAATTGTTGTTCTTAGTGCCTGCAAGTTTACTTTTATAACATCCTCCCTAAAGATAAAGGGAGGATGTTAAGGGACAGGTCTATTTGTGGTGACAATTCCTATTCTAGTCTTGTGAATACTTTGTTTTGAGAGTTGTGTTTTACTTTACTATTGTACATATGTGAGCGAGTGGGGCAGCTGTGTCAAGGTCTTAAGGGAGGAAGTCCTAGGAAAGAGAGTATTGTTATCCATACGACTGAAGAAGAATAGGAGGGGGAAACTAGATTCTCTTCGGAGAGTACACTCTTTCATACGCAGCTTCCTACATCTCCACTTCTTCATCCTATCCTGGACTGCCGTCTCTCTCCCTCTGTAGAAATAAAAGCTTTTTATTACACACTCCACAACGCAGATTAGGCTTGAAACTGGCGATGAACTAGATGATGGCTGCTGCTGAAGTGGATAAAAAAATGAATTTCGCTTTAGAGCCTTAATTCTTCTCATCTTCCATTCTCCTTCTAGAGGCTATACAAACTGTCTATACCCACACTCCAGTATGTATATGCACACACTCTCTGCTACTAAACAGCGGCATTACGCCTGCTGCTGCTCACTGGAGAACATGGTATCCGTCTTGGATAAGTCTTTCTCTTGTCGAGGTTGTCATTTTAAGTGTGGAGAAAAGGATGAAAGACACACAAGAATATTGCACAATTACAAGTGTACACCCGAACATCACAAAGATCGTGAATAGTAGTAGTAGTAGTAGTTAAACAAGGAGAGGAATAAAAAAGGAAGAGCCACAAATTCTTGTGGCGATGTAAATGAATAGCTACATCTTTCACTCTGATCTCCTTTCTCTTTTATACAATCAAGATAAGGAATATTAGGGAGAGATTAGCATCAATCGAGTAATTTTTAAACAACACAAACGCTTAAAACGCATTGTTATATCTTTTTCCCGTTTGCTAAGAATAAATGGCTTTTGTTTAAAAAATAAAAGTACCACACACTCTAGATGACGGAATGACTGTATATTATTGTAATATAAACTTCACTATCTTGACTTGCTTTTGAGTCCCTGCTTTTGGTTTTTCGCAATTTGTGTTCCTTGAATATCCACCTAGTTTAAAAGGGTTCTTCGTATCCATTTGTGCGTTCCGCCAATCGTAATCTCTCTCTCTCTAAAGCCAGTGAGGATTTACGCAAAGCTTTTTGCAACTTGACAATCTTTTGTTGCACAATATGAAACTCACATTTCACGAGCACGTTGAAAGGTTTAGAAAAACGGCTATACACAAGTGTAGGTACAGGCAATATAAATCCCTCCATAGAATAGGTCTAATTGACGAGCAAAACTCCATTACAGATTCGGAAAAAGACGCTTATCGGATCAAAATCCTTTCAAATAACTTTTAGTAAATGCTGAAGTCATTTAGAAAGTTTATATCCCAGTAGTCTACTACTTCTCCCTACAGAGAGTCCGAAAGTGCAGTAGGTTTATTTAGCTTAGAGAACACAGAGAATCTTTTCCACCGTGCGAATTTACCCAAGAAAATCAGTCGCCAAGTAAACTAACAAAGTGGAACAGTGCGTGTTTTTTAACTCGAGTCATTATTACTGATTTCTTCTATTTCAAGTGTACCGAAAAAATCAGCATCGCATCAATGCTTTCCACTCCGAAGAAAATTTCCTTTTACATTTAGTGTTCCTCTTTGAGAACAAACACATGTGGGTCAGTAGCATTCATCTCAAAGCAGCATTAGTCTTTCACTCTTTTTCATACAAATATACTCTGTGTGTCAAAATATCTGGTTGTTCTGTACTACAGTACTCCTATCTGTTATTGTTCCGATTTCTATTCCTCCATCCTTTCTTCTAAGCTATACATAATTTCATCAAAACAAGCCTTGCATTCAGTTTGTATTGTATTGTACAAGTATTGTAGTAGTACAAGTAGAAAGCAGCTTATTAGTATGCAAATTTAGTTTGTACGTTAAGTTTCTCCGGTTTTCAAAATTGTCTCAACTTTCCTCTGAACATTAGTGCATTATTATTTAATCCTGCACGAGAAAAATTCATTCTTGGAATTGATGCCGGAAATAAATTACTGTGAAAGTTTTCCTGTTCGTTTTTATACCTAATCGTTGTGTTGTCTTTCATGTTTCAGTTTAGCTCATGCAGAATTAGTTTGTGAGTGGAAAGAAATTATGTTTATTCCCCATTGTTTTTTTATCATACGAATCTCCAGAGAGTGATTTCATGCGAGGCCCTCTCTTGACCATAATCATTCCCGTGTTTAATGTCAGCGAGTATATATTGTGTAGCGAATTGGGAGATTGACCTGGATTGATGACAAATTGAGCCCACTAGAGATAAATTTCAAGTAGATTGACTGTCAATATTTTCTAAACATTCGACCTGTATAATTTCTAGCGCAATGCTGTTTAAAAGTCACAGAACAGAGAAAGGGAAACGGACTACAATTGACGGAAACCGAGAGAGTAAAATGTATCACGTTGGCTGCCAAAAAATATCACAATAAATTACAAGAGCGAAATGCCTTTTATTATTGGGAACCTTTTCAAATCATTTAATTGAAAGCTCGAGGAAGTTGAAGAGACGAGTTTTAAGGAGGAGCGAGTTCTTTTTAGACTGAAGAAGAATTGGTAACTACCCATAACTATCGTGTTGTCCGTCGTCGTCGGCATTATTATTAGACGAGCCCAAAGGAAATATACATTCAGAAAAAATTTCAATTTGTTCGTTTACCAGAAGAGATTTGATCCAACAATGCATTCTTTTTTGAGCCACAAAATTAAATTGCATTGCGTGTGGTTGGCTCTCTGCATTACATTCAGCATCGCTCGTCCTAGTGCAATACCTGCGTGTATAGATAGTATTAATAATAGTAAGCATGAAACATGCAGTATAATATTTTTAAGGATAAGTTGAATGTAAAGATTGAAAATCGCAAGACATACTGACAATGAGCGTGTCAAATAGTGAATGGATAAAAGAATGTACACACAACCTTAGCTCGTATCAAGATAGGTATCGATTGAAGTGACTAACATGTCATGATGAATAGAATTTTGGGCTGACTGAAATCCTCTATTAGGCTGAGTAAATTTTAAAGAATATACTCTTGTATGAAATTTTTGGTGGAGCAAGGGAGTCTAATGTACAGAATTTGAAATGGAAGATGAACCGAAGGTGTACAATTAGACATACGGAACTATGAAACAAGACTAAAGAAGGATTGGTTGATAAGTTAAGAGTATAAGAGACAAGAGATGACTTATTAAAATACTTACTTATATTATTGAAATTTGCAATTCTGATTTCACACAAAGAAGACTGAGAAATTACTTAGCCATAGGAAAAACGAAAGGATAGAAGATAATCAATCGATCTTTTCGTTTTCGTATACCTTGAGTGAGGGATAAGAAATTCAGAAATCGTAAAAGTTTCACTCTTTAGTTTATTGCTGGCAGAAATGGACTAGTATTATCTTCAGATGCATAATGTTTCTTCTGCAGAAAAATATTCCAGATGCATGAAGCTAGGGATTAATCTTAGTGCGGTTTTTCAAACAAATTCTTTCCATTGCGCAGACCCTTGAGTCATAAGTATATTGAATGATTAATAGAGGATCAAGACTTTCAACGGGGTAATTGCTAGTATTATTGCAAGTAATATAAATTGTTTCACAAGGATTCTTTTTTCAAAATTTTAAGTTTAGAGTTCATAAATAACGGTTTTCTTAACAATATTAAAGTTCACATGTGAAACGATCTTCACTTATTTAAGCTGTAATAGCTAACGGCCATAAACGTCTTTATTTTTAAACTACAAACATTGACACTGCGAATTGAAAATTTCTTGCAAAATTAATATTTAGAATTTAGACACAAGATATTATTATACGTGTATCTTCTTCATTTGACAACCTTCTCTGTTATTGTCATGTTTCATCAGCAATACTTCCTTAATACTGCCTTAAAAATTCGAAACCGCAGACATATATTTCGAAAGTAATTATATTAGATTATTTTGAAGCTAGAGTGAAAACTTTCCGTAATTTTAAATATAGCTTAATAGCTTCCATAATTTAGAAATAGTTATTGTTAGTCATATATAAAAATATGAGTATAATTTACTAACACTAAAGAACATTAGGGCTCAATTGAAACAAGCTATAAAGTTAAATAAACAACTATAAAATGTCATGAGATCATCATTAATAGTACTAAAAAACATGAAGGATACGTATTAGATGTAATTACACGTAGCGAAGAAAAAACTTTTTGATATTTACTTAAGAACAAGTAGATTTTCATGTAGTATATAGTTATATTGGAGAAAAGTTTTCAGTATAAATGTATACCTGTGGTAATTAATCAGACTGAGACAAATCCAACGGTACGATAAAATATATTTACCGCCGCGCCTGTTGTGGCTTTATGAAATCTTCCTTGAGTTTTTTCTGTCTGACATTTCTTTAAAATTTTGATTTGCCATCAATAAAATTGAATAGACAGTTTCAGAATATAAGCCATCCAATACCGAATATCGTAGTATATTTTGTTGTTTAAGATTATTAATTATTAGTTGTTGTAAGCAGAGTGTAATCCTACTAAAATCTAAAAGTACAAACTGAAATGACTATTATCTTTATTAATATTTGTCATCCTTATGAAATTCGGATGGTCTCCCACTAACGAGGAAACTCCGGCAGTACCACTAGCATGTTTTATCATTCAAGTAGGAGCAGATATTACAGAAAAGATAATAATCAATTGATCTCATCCATTCGGATAAACTACAAGACACCATAAACTTTTACTCAGTTCATTTAAAGTAACATTTTATACATAGTACATGTATCAATTTCATCATCAGCACTATCTCTCTCATGTACTAATTAAATTTTAATTTTGCAACAGAATTTATGCATTAGCGACCCGTTTCCTAAATAGCTGGAGCATTAAGCACCAAATACAATCTGGAATCATTCCACTAGCTTACATCTACCTTCCAATAAAGGAAAATGACGTTCCAGCAGTGCCTACTTTGATCCCTGTGATCACGGGGTTGTCTGTGCTGCATCAGCATTATATACGAAGTTCGGGTTATTTATTGCGAAAGTATTACGGATAAACAGAGTATAGCGCACAATTCACAATCACGTGAATAATAAATTGTAATCCTTAGCCATCATAGATGGGTGAGAATTGCCCGCATACCCCTTATCACACACTCTCTCTCACACATCAGAGGTAGGGCTATTATTAGTAAAAAGAATAACATCAAGGCAAATAACATTACTAGAAAGTATACGCTAATACTGAGGCTGGTCATAGACATAAAAAACACCGTACTTGCCTGAATATGTCAGACAGTATGTACAGTTCGGAGGATGCCTTTTCCGAACTTCGTAGCTACGTAAATTCTTCAGAACTCTTAGAGGACCCTTTTCGCGAATTTCTTGACAGCGGAGGCTCAAGCTTCATCGGAAAAACATCAAACTAAAATCAACTTTTCCAGCCCTATTGCAACCAATTTTTGACACGAACCCCCCAATAATCCACTATTTTGGAATTTTTTTCGTTCTCACCCGCTGCACTTGAGGCTGTGAAGCCAAGTATGGAAAGAAATTGGTTGAAACGTTGTTGAAGTCGAACTAGTGAAATTTTATTTTTTCCAAAAAATGAGCCAAATGAAGGTTAGAGAACCAAATTTCAAAATCACAGTATTTCAAATTGTATACTGGTAAATAAGCATACAAAATGGAATATCCTCATTAAAGCATGTAGGGAAAGCAACAACGTATAATAAGAACGGAAGATTTAATTTTGATATTATTTACAATTTGGGATAGGTAGGGGCACCGTTGAGCTGCGTAAAAGGGTGACTGAATAACACTATCTCTCACAGTGGTTTATATAGAAGGTTCAAAATAAACTTTGAAATTAACTATCGGGCCCTTTCCTATAAGTTTCTTACTTTGAGAAAACTGTTTACTTTTTGTTAAAATTTACCTGCAAAACTCGGAAATCTTGCAATAAGTAAAAAAAAATTCCATCATGTCCATATGGAAACTGATTTTTTGACACCCACTGACATTTTGGGTTACAGCTATAAAAATGTCATATGTTATGCAAGCAAATATTTCGATTCCTTAATAGTTTTTTACAAAATGACTATGACTATAGTTGGAATTCTTCAAGTTTGTATTGTTTCGCCCCTGCATACCCTCTAAGAGTGTTTCTTTTTCTGTAAACGCTTGTTATTATACGGTGAAGGGAAGTACAGCAGGATCTCCAAAATGCAATTTAGTATTTGTTAGTGTAATTCAGAATTAGATTTCCATTTATCACCTACCATCCATTTCGGTGTTCGAGTAGTAGGCAAAGAGAAAGCACAGGATGAAACGCTTCATTCGTATTTCGTTTCTTTATACGTATTCTAGGTTCTAATACAACACAGACTCTATCTATCTTCATCACTAATGTAATTTTGTTCTAAGAGTTCCCTTTGTAAAACAATTTTGCATTGATATGTATGTACAGTCAATGGTCAGGTAACTCGGTTTCATTTTCTAGCTTTAACTACACAAAACTTGAGGAGGAGCGTTTCTACGTACAGGTCGAACTGAAGGTAAGTATTTAGAATAATCCGAGGAAGAAGATGTTGTAATGCTTAATGTGTGCGTAGAAGCATTGGAATGGTTGGTATTTGGAGCTGATGATGATGATGTTGATATGGTTTCATGAGACGTCTCAGAGTATACACTTTCATTAGCAGTTTCTGTTATGGATTGGAGGTTCCTTTGGTTTTGTTGACGTTGTTGTGGTGGTTGTGTTGCTCTGGAATTGTGAGGAGTAATAGGTTGGGAAACAAATGCGTGTAGTATGTTGAATTGTTGTACAATTATGCGAATCGTGGCTGTGCGAGGATCAGAAGAGGACGAGGAAAGTACAACAGGAGGAAAAGGAGGTAGAGAATGAAGAGGAATAGCTACCATTCCCATGTTACGCAATTAGGTTTGCAACCTTTCCAACCTTTGAATGGATTTTGTTGTAGATAGAATTTTGTCACACAACACCTCATTGCCTGGCTCCAACAAAAAGTCTATTTGACCTGTAAGGTCGGTGGTGTCTTTCACACACAACGTGGATAAAGTGTTGCGAAACACAACGAAAGTGCATAATTGCAAAAGGCAATTAAAGCACGAGTAGCCAAATTGTCAACAGCGCACGGTGGGTATTTTCTCAGAAAGACAGAACGGAATGAAATGGTAGTTGTTCAGTAGTAATAAAATATTAGTTGCTCACAAGGAATGATAAGAAAAGGTTCTCTCTTTAATTTAATCATTGCATTCAAATCAGTATACAAAAGACTAAACTTGAAGTTGGAGAAAGATGAAGTTCATCATCTTGTTCATGTTATGTGGGTTATGGGCAGGTGAAGTGGAAGGGAAGTGCGTGTCTTTGGAATGTATGGAGTGTGTTGAAGACAACGAGTGTGTGTTCTATGTA
>Ga0194135_10001602_pt1 | contig 13567 bp, 9 predicted proteins | sample LitLau_LLRF_2013_FD_134024 | JGI IMG/M metagenome (GOLD analysis project Ga0194135, IMG submission 134024) | Freshwater sediment microbial communities in response to fracking from North America - Little Laurel Run_MetaG_LLRF_2013 (version 2) | ecosystem: Environmental > Aquatic > Freshwater >...
CCCAGAAAATGCCCAATAAATGCCCAGAAAATGCCCAATAAATGCCCAGAAAATGCCCAATAAATGCCCAGAAAATGCCCAATAAAAGCCCAAAGGATGCTGCCAAATTAAGACTTAAATAATATTGTCTGATATTATCAAACTATGGGAATATTTGGAAACGGCGATCAAGTTCATTAAAATGGGTCAGGAACTAGTTCTGTCCAATTTCACATTTGATATTAAATCTTATTAGCTGCAAAGTAATTGCAGTTGCAGGCTAAGATGATTTTGCGTTCATGAGTTATGAGATGTCAAAATGTGTCCTATTTACGCAACTCACCCTGTATATCACGTATTTGGGCTCATTAATAATTAAAGAAAGTGCAGACTAGCAAAAGTTGACTACGATGTGTACCTGATGAGACGACGCGATGTGAAAAAAGTATTAAGTATATTTGTACTGAGACATTTTGTAGACCTTTGAAATTTGTGCTTATATGAAATGCGAACTTTGATATGTAGCTCATCACGTCGGAGTAGTTGTTGATGTCACCTTGTGTTAATATTTCATTAGTTGGTTTTTGCATTCCTTAATACTGAATATCCTGTCGTGTCAATTAAAAAATCAATATCCGTTTGATACCATATGTCAGGTTGATAAGAAATATCTTGGTTTTCCCAGACTACGTATACGTACACATAAAAACTAGGTATTAAATGTCTGTATACTGAATAGTGGAGCCCACCTAAAGGTGAATATTAAAGGCCGGGTAGGATCTTTCCTTTGGTGAGCTTGTGGAGAAAGCAGAGAGAGAGAGAGAGTAGAGAAAAGGGAAGGATTGCGGATTTACACCTTAGAACATATTTGAACACAGGTTTACGAGGATATTGAACATTAATCCTCGCACATGACTCGCACGAGTGATTGAGTTCCACTCAAAAACAAATGAAATCCACTTGACGAAGTACTGAATTCACACTTAATTTCCCTCATGCTTTGATTCCAGGTGGATACATTTCCATAGAACAACCTCTAGACTTTATACGTACGTAGTATGTACTCTTATTACCCACTGTGTGAGTAAGTGGAAAGAACTACCATATGTGTTATCTTTATTCCAGGAATATTTCCTCTGCTCAAAATTCCAGTTTTCTACAGATCCAAAGTTTGGAAAACAAAAATTGTGTTCTCGAAGTACCTGAAACTATGATGATGAAGGAATGGAATCGAATTTGGGAATAGTAAATACATTGGGGCTAACTGCACGTGAACAAATCGATAGCAGAAAACAGAGAGAAAGAGAGTCTTTTAGGAAAATAGGAATTTAACTACTATATAAATGCTATACAGATATACCTTGATTAATGCTTACTATTACGATACTTGGAGGTTATGAACACAGTTGTTAAACTCTCTTTTGCATATTGAATGCTACATCACGCAAGAGTCAGTTTACTAATAGTCGAGAAATTATTTGCATACACATAGGAAGCCTTTCATTGCTATATACTTGCTATATACTGTATAAATGTGCACGAGTACGTTGTGTTCAATGCAAATGGCATGGCCAAGTAGTAGGTTTTTGAGATTCTGATACAACAGGAAAAATGAAAAAAGCATTAGCAAGCAAGTGAACTAGCTGAGCCAGAACAATTATAGACAGAAAGTGAAAGAGCTGTTTGAGATAATATTTCTTCCCGTTAAAATAACTTAGAACATTAGAGAGTAAATAACAAAAGAAAGAGTCAGAGCTGTTGCAATACGGTAAAGTTACGTTGCCTGCTTGGACTATTAAGAGATTGGAACCAGGTGGAGTGAAAAATAAAACTCATTGTCAGTAAGCCAGTAGAGTGTAATACATAAATTTTATGACTTGGGAGAAATAATGCAAATAATATGGTTAGCCTTTTGCCATGACTTTTATATATACCATTTGCCAAATACATTTTCACCTTATGAGTACACAGTTCTAATATCGCGGATCAATATTCGTGTGTGTGTGTGTGTGTTCATCAAAAGTACTCAGCATGGAATGGCAATACATTCAGCACACTTCACCAGAGATGAGACGGAATTCACTTCTTTGTGTAGCGTTGGAACTGAAACTGTCTCTGTGTTCATGTTGAAATATGAACATTGTCTACAGTCCATGTGAATGTTTGAGAGATCATGAAGAGGGATTGTCTCAGAGATGTCAGAAAAATGGATTACTTTGGAACTTTCTCTTTACTTTAGTCAGGTAAACTTGGGCTTGTTGGCAATGAGAAAGGAAATCCCTTTTAGCTGTTCCAGTTCCACTTCCACAGCAGAAGAGCAGAACTCTCTCTAGCTCTCGGTACAAAACTCAGTTTCTCCTTCTCATAAACGTCTTTCATTTCCCCTAAAAAGTAAAACTAACAGAGCCATAAAAATCGTTACTCTCCTTTTTGTCGAATCTCTTTCTAAGCTACTTGCATCCACCTCTAAGACATACCTGTTTAATACAAAGGATTTGATTTTTATTTTTACTACACTTACCCACTCACACATACACACACACGTATACACATGAATGCCACTCCCAATAATTGATTTGCTCGTCTAACTTCTTGCACTTTCTTTCTTATCGTGACTTCAAACCCAAAAAACTTTCAACGAGCTCAGAGATGGGGGAATGTATAAAGTTTTGACCTTTTGTTTTCCTACATGCATCAAGAAGTTTCCAAAGTATTATACAGGTTATGACAAGAATGTTAGATGTCAAGTGCCTATACATTATTACATCATTTATATAGGCTTCCCTCCCGTATACATTTCCAAGAATAATTGGAAATTGGAATGTAAAATGAGACGAAAACTTATAATTTAGAAGTAAACGCGTTATTACTTTATAGATCAGTTTTACTGCTTTACAGTCATCAACAACAAAGTATATGGCTGTGTGCGAACTTTCCACTCTTCCATCTTCCTTTGGATCGGAAGTTTAGAGTTCTTAGAACTTTTATCACGGACATCCTCCTCTTAATTACACGTGGAAAGAAGTCAAGAGTAAATTTCTTCAATCCCTGCAAGTCTCGTCTTTCCCGGGAATGAATATAGAGGTAAGGAAGCTTTGGAGGAGTGTGACTTGCCACGACTCTCTCAGGAATGAATGCATTAAATATTGAGGGAACCTCTACCTTCTCTTTCGAACACTTGTCAAAGTTTTAAAATGGCATTGGTGTAACCTAGTAAAATATACATCAACTTAGGAGGAAGACGCTCTCTAACAGACAGTATGAATTAGGAATGTCTAGAGGAAAACTGTGGACGGAAAAGTGTATGTGTGTGTGTTTCTGTGGAGCAGGAAGAATAATAATGTCTTTCAACTTCATAGTATCCAATCAACCTTACCTAAGCAGAAGAATATCAACTCTAACTCTATGCATACCAATGTGATCTCCTCCAATGGTTTCAGTGCTAGTATTATTTTATGTTCATAAAGACACACCTTTAAGGATTCGTCGTCGGCCGTTACCGTTTTATATAGTATATAAATGCAGTTTCGACACATTCTCCACTTGAGAGAAAAGCCATAGTGGTTAGGCTACTAAAAATTTTAAAGGAGATGGTGCTATGATGTGCGTATAGGCTGATAAAAATTCTTCAGTGATCTGTTTTTCGTTCTAACATCATAGAATATTCTAGCAGATACAATGCCATCATCTCTTCTCCATTACCACCTAACTTTCTTTTACGACTTTGTATCGAAATCGAAGGCTAACGGCAATTTTCTCCATAATGAAAGGCACTCAGGCGTAAATATGAGTAAAACAGTCTTAGAAAAGTCTGAGGAAAGACTCAATAGGCCTAGTTTTGAGAACAGGATTACATAGAAAGCAATATCATCAAATCTGAAACTTGTTTCCAACTTGTATGTGTGTGCATGTGTGTGTGTGTGCCCAAGCTTTGTGCTCATATCTTCAAAAGTCACTAATCAAAAGAACCGGAAAGTTACTACGTGTCTATGTGGTATGTGTACTCGTGAAATCCCAAAGGGACAAAATGAGGTTCCCAGCGATAAATTCCTATTCAATGTATTTCTCAGGAGCGGAGACTTTTAATACACTTTTCGAATGAGCAGGTAGAAGGCTGACTATTATGTATTATGTTTGGTTGGCCGATGTGGAAGAGTCTTTTCTTCCTGTCGCATAATGTATCATGTACACATGTATGAAGCCGTACGACATCCGAAAACATTAAAATGTCTGGTGAAAACATTGCCTGAGCACCAGCATATGTGTGTGTATGTCTCCCATACATGCACAAAATGAACGCCGTCGTCGTTCCACTTGAAGTGAACCTTGCACATTAAGCCAAGAAGTAGGTGAACAAAAATGAAAGGAAATCTTGGGAGTTTATTCATGTAGAAGTGCTAAATTCCGACATTCTTGATTTCACAGTCACAAGTTACAAAACCAACTCACTCGACGAATCCCCGTGTTCCTTCCTCTTCATGTCTTTTTTGTGATACGAACTAACTAATCTGAACATTCAGAAGTAAAAGAAGATGACGTAAGGGAGAAAAGTATGTCTACTCTTATGTGCGTATAGTTGCTTTGAGAGCTTTTTGGTACCCGGTGGAGATCAAGGAGATTGGTACAAAGGAGAAATACTTCAATCAATAATTCTCCTGTTTTCTTTTATTTGTCAAGAAAATCCCATTTTCTTTCAATTTAGTTTTCATTTTCTAGCAGTCAATTTTGTACGTCAATGGCAAATAGTCAGTCTCCTAAGTCCTTCATCCCCTCTTAACATTTAAAAGACTCTTTTCCTCCGACTTATTATTATGTATAAACTTCCCTCTAAATACTCATGCATCCCAAATGGATTTCAGTCCTCGTATAAATATTTATTTATACGAAACTTCAACAAGATTTGCGATTATATAGTTATACACCTCATCAGCTTTAGAATCCCAAGTAGGCTTTCAGTTTCCGTGTAAGCCTCGAAATACTACTTCAAAAAGGAATCGCAAAAAGTTGTCATACATAAATTTAAGTGAACTACAGATAAAACGAACAATACATGGAACAAGCATTATTATGTGGAGTTGAAAGTCAGGGAAACAGAATTAACAGTTAATATTTCTGAGAATCCATTTGGACACTTTCCTTTGCAAATTTCTTTGAAACTTAAGCAAAGCTTCTTTAAAATTTGGTTGAGTGCATATACAACCTGAAGGCACTTCCAGTAAGTATACTACACTGTTCGCATTAGGAAGAATGAGTTCAGAATAAAATTCCTAGAGAAGCAGACTTACCCCAGTAAATAAAGTAGTTATGGGAAGTACGTAACAAGAACATATAATTCTATTGGTTGAGCTTGAAAATTGCTGATCGGGGTGACTTTTGTCATTGAAAGAGAAAAGACAAGATCAGAGCTTATGCATGTTCTCATTGTGACTGCTATAGATGTATTTGTAGTATACTTATACCGTTGTGAACTACCAGCTACCGTAAAAATCTGGTGAAGGTCGAAGTAACGTTAACGGAGAGAGAGCTAGAGGTAGTGTAGGATAATTTTGAGCTTGTAGGAACGCAAGATATATATATATATATATATTGAGGGAGGGAGTGAAGGCTGTGAAAAGTGATAGCCAAGCTCTTAGTAATGAGACTTCCATGTAGACGCAGTATTGTGGTACATCATCATAGATAGAGAAAGCAACGACATATGGATTGAATAGGATGAAGGAGAGACGAAGAAAATTTTGGCCCAGTGCCCAATCGGCCGAAATAGGACAGTGTAGTTCAAGGATGAGTCTCCGACTAATAACAGAGTGTCGTGCAAGAATAGAAACTACACCCTAGTTTTAAGTATATATATACATATTATGATGGTGGTGTGCCTTATTTCGAACTATCGTTTGAGGCTTTAAGAGGAACAGAGTGTAACTACAAGTTACTGCATACACACAGCCTTATTCTTTCACTTCACGAACGCATAATATTGACAAAAACATAATTCGGATTTGAGACACAACCCTTTCTCTAAGTGAAACGCTGCCTGAAGCCTTGAAAAAGCACAGGACGTATTAAGCTCTGCATCACTTGTAATATTTCTTTCTAAAGTTTATTCTATTGTCTACTTGTCTCCACTCCCCATACATTACATGTCGTATTCTCCTCTCTGTTCTCTTGTTACCTTTGTCCTGATTCAAATAAAAATCTATGAAGACAAAATATATGTGAGTAACCATGTCGGAAAGTAAAAACTGTTTTATATGCTTCGTGCTTTCTTTAAACTGAACTCTCTGCTTTCACTCTCTCTCCCTCTCTGTCTTTCTTTCAATGTTCCTCGCTTCCGTACCAATCGCGCAGTATACCAACCACTTTCTCCATCTGTGTAGAAAAGCTGATATCTTTACTATTCATCAAGTTAACTTTTACGGTAAATTTTTATTCTTATTACTCACAGGCTCATACAAATTTAAATCCCCAACTTTCAAGGAATTCGGAGAAGACGAGATTTTAAAAAGGCCGACGAATTAATCTAGAAGAAGCAGCCGTAGTCTCGAGTATTGTCAAGTCTGAAAGTACTCGATTTGTCTACAAAAGAAGAGGCGCAAGGAAGAAAGTCGAAATTTTAATCACGACGTATTTCGATGTCTACAAGTGTACAGGCCTGCAATGAATGGAATGTATAGTGTGTGTGTGTGTCTGCCTTTATAAGACAAAATGACGTCTGAATACAAATCAAGTTTTCTTCAATGAAAAGAACTTTACAATAGAGTGTAGATAAATGACCTGAATGTTAGAATTGTCTGAATTCTGAAGAAGAAACAATTCTGTTCCGACACAATTAAATTACTTGAGACTTTATATTTTATACGTCATTGGTAGCAAGAAAGCTGCAAAGACTACAGGGACGAGTTAATTTAAAGGGAATCCTTATACTTCTGCTCACAAGAGCTCTATCATCCATATCTTTTCGAAATATGTTAATAGTGAAATTTCTTTTATCCGTTCTTCGTAGGGTGCCACATAAGTCATTTTGAATTCCTGACAGTGAATTTTTTAAAGCACGACCATAGTCGTCGTATATCGAATCCTGAAAGTAGAAACCTGGATTTCGAGGATAGTGAGGTAATAAATGTGTTTCAAATTCCAAGCCAGACACAGAGCGGATTTGTGAAAGGAAAAGAGAATAAAAGAGACTAGATCATATTTTAATCTTTAAAAGTTCTCCTTAAAATATCTTACGATATCTTAACTTTGATAATTCACGTCATTTTGAGTTACGAAATACGAGCATAATAATATCAAATGCGCTTATGGACTCATGCAATGCTCAAAACTTCCATATAACAATATTAGTCTTGTACTTAATAAACTATAGATAAATGCGATAATTCGATACTTTATCATGTAGAACGATGTCTCTTCAAGTTAAGAGTTAACCTAGCACCGTCTGCGATTATCAATTATTCAAAGAGCATTTTGAATACTTGAAGATAAGATGCAATCTCATGCAAACATTATTGTGTGAGTTAGTTGAAGAGTTACTGTCAATTGTAATTTTACATGAACATTTTCACTTGGGAAATTAGAGTGCGTACAACACTTTTATTGCGAAACCGTCGCTTTCTCATGACGAGTGTTCCTGAGTATGAATTAAATGACGGAATCGAGTAAATCGAGCTGTCTATATGTGTGTGTGTGTAGTTAGTCTTCACTTTCTTCCCTAAATTGATGTCCAGTCAATAATCGATTCGTTTTATCAGCCTTTCTATTGTTAGCATGCAAGGTGTACATCGTTCAATTGAATTTTATGTGAATGTGAGCTATGCAAGCAATTATTATGAGTACACATCAAGTTGTTTTAAGGGAATTTTCATGACATGACTGGTCGTTTTATTGCATTGATTCGAATATTTTAAATTCACACGCAATTCTCTCTCTCCAAATTGGAAAGTCATGAATAATTTCTCGTGATTGCCTTGAAAAACCAGTACATGCTGACAGAGGGGAAAATGGTTTCTTAAAAACTAAAATTAGAAGATACACACACACACATACAATGTTGCTGCTGACTTAAACGGTCGGTATTCATTAGCAGGAGTTCTGTACATATGTTGAGGATTAAATGAGCAAGAGTTTATATAATGTTCGTGTGTGTGTATGTTTGTACGTGTAGTCTGTGTGATTGTCGAGATTCCCTTTGTGGTTTTTGTGGTAGTTAGTAGTGTATGTATGAACATGAACTATAATATTGTTATTCCCTAGTGCGGATCAACTTTCCATTGTGTTTACATCGAAGAGGCATTCACATTGCCCTTGGTGACATTTCGCAAAGACTCAAAGGCTAGACTAGATCAAATTTGGTCAGAGCACATACAAGAGGACTACAATGTTGTATGTAACTGTAGCTGACTGTTTACAAAAGCCGAGTGTACGTATAAAGTCAGAGAAAACATTTGAAAAATTTGCAATAAGTTTGGAGAGATTTCTATAAAGTTTCCTCCTTGAACTCTTCTTTTTAGTAGTTACCCACGTGAATGATTTGACTTGGCGTGTGTGTGTGTGTTGAGTAAGGAATGAATGGTATTTCAGTTGTAGGCAGAATAGACTACTACTACATAGTTCCACATACTATATACTATATATACTTACTACTACTACTACTATCGTAGTCATTCAGTGGAATGTGGATCAATAGACGAGAGAGTGTGTGTGTTGTTTCCCTGTATTCCCTGTCCAGTCTGGAATTATTATGCCATTTAGAATATCTATATGGTGGTGAGATACACAACTCACCACATGAGAGAGAGAGAGAGAGAGAGAGAGACCTTACACAGAAAGAGCAAAATGAGATGGACAATAACAACAATATTATATTGAATAGTACCTCCGAAGAAGAAGGTATGAGTAGTGGATATTACTTCCCGGAGGATATTACATGTTAGTATGAAGCTAAGAATAAGCAGGTAAGATATGATAATATTATAAAGGTCAGGCTGCATGAATGTATTATTAGTAATAAGAGTGAAGGAAGGAAGGGAAACGGTACGCTGCGCTGCTGGGAAAGAAGAATGAGGGAAAGCTATTTTGATTTTGAGATCGAGCGTGTGTGTGTGTGTATATGAATGGCAGGGAGAATGATGGGATTTTGGCAAGATATGAGATAGCAGCAGCGGCTGAGAGAGAGTAAAGAAGAAGAAGTCGTATATATTTACGTGACGACGGAGTAATGATCCTTTTTTGCCGCGATGTGATGAAGTTGGAGCCGAGGCGCTGGAGGAAGTTGTGGGGGTGGAGGGGATGAAGGGACAGAAGGAGAGAAAAGGGTGGGAAAGTGATTAGAGAGAACTGAACTGACCTGGAGTGGTGTATATATGGAAGAAGAGAGGACGAAAGATGATTCCTGGAGCACAGCCACGTACGTACTACCGAAATTCTGTCCCAAGATCGCGCAAGGCAAGGGCTTCAGCAAAACATCCAGTGGATCCGAACTTTTCGTGGCCCAAGTGTTTCTGTCTCAACCAAGTGGTATCGATCAGAGAGAGAGAAAGTCCACCATTCCTCCCAACTTCACCCGTTTCTTCGGTTCTTCCCGGGGATAGAACTGGAGTGAAATTAAGGCTTCAGGACCAATCCGAACCTTTGCACAGTTTAAAACACCTTTCCTCGTGTTCCCTGTCTCTCTTTCTCTCTGTATAATAGTGAGCCAACGTTATATGTACCTACTGACTCACTGAACAGTTGTTGTACACACACACACACACACACACGAGACTGTCGCCTTTATACCTACCACCAATATAATATCAAATACTCCTTCTTCGTGTGTCCGGGAGAAAGTATGAGAGCCGTCTAATGTATTATTATTGTATAGCTATGAAGTAGTAGTAGTAGTAGTAGCTCTGGCCTCCTAGCTCTCCTGGAATTCAAGCAGGCCCAACTTTGTACCTTTCTTCCTTCTCTCTCTCTCTCTCGTTCCTCATTAACAGAAGGCCAAATCAAATGCACCTCTTTGCAAAAGTCACCAACTCAACCTGCGAACGTGGTGGTCCATCACCCACTTTGAAGTAATTCTGTTTTACTCGCTCTCTCTCTCTGCTCCCTCTTTGTCAAGTACACCTCTCCTTCCTATATAATATGGTTCCTATACAGTTCCTGTGATCTTTTCATCACTTTTCAACTGAATCTTGTCATTCAACGAAACATCAATTGATACACGACTAGTATGCAGAGCTGCTACTGCTGCTGCTGCTGCTATTGCTTTCTCTCACATCATTTCAGATTCATGTTTGTAGGAACAAATATGTACAAGTGTACGCCTCGCGTCTCATTTTACACGTTTATTTGTACTCGAGTGTGGTGCTCCCAAGTTTGCTTTCACTATATTAGGCTTTCACTTCGGCAATGTGTATGTGTGTGTGTTTTGTGCCCTTCACTTTTTACTTTTTTATTTTTCATCAGGTGTGTTCGTCAAGTATGCACAAAGCTTTCAAATAAATCCAAGAACGGAATTCTGGCGCATTATGAATATTGTATGGCTTTATATTTGGCTTTGAGATTGAGAAATTGTAGCACGTAGTTCTTATTGAATTTACACGCAGTCAAATAACTGTTTTATCCTTTTGAACAACGACTAAATGAGATCTTGAAGAAAGCACGGGACGCACACGGTAAAAAGGAAAGGATGAAGAGAATTCTAAAGTTGAGACAGACGAATGAGTATTGTATTGAGTTGCATGTGAAATAGTAATTTGAAAAAGATAAAATGAATTCGAGAGAGTTGATTGCAAATATATATTTTATTAAATTTTGGTTCTCTTTATGATTACAATTTTACCAACTACAGTCAATGTATAAGATTGTATATTACCTGAAGTGTGTGTGACACATTACTATTATTATACTATATATGTATTTGAAAATCAATTAACGAGAAACAATTAAATAACAGTTTAACAACTATATGGAACGTAGGATAAGTTTGTTTGTATGTGAGAGAGAATTTCTCTGTAAATTAGATTTATAACATACATTATATACCCCAGGATGACTCATCTTCTTGTAGATGAACAGTTTTTCTCGAGAACTTGACATGAATTCCGACACGAAACAAAGAGCTCTTAAGTTGACGACGCTTGAAGGAGGACGTCTGTCTCTACCTTTTGTTTCTAGAGTGTGTAACGAAATGCTATTCTATTTTCTATTGTTAGTGAAACCGTAAACTGACGAGTTTTAGAGGTTCTTGGGATAAAAGCTTCGTGTGTGTAATGGTTGAATGGCACGTGAAGTTGGAAGTTGATATATATTGGTTAGTGAGAAGAGTTTACAACTGTAGTAACGTAAAGCACACTTATTTAGTTGCATCGAATGGACTCTCATGAAGAAGATGCATCACGGGAGGAACCTTAGCAGAATACACAAAACGGAGGAAAAGAAATTAGACACACCTAAAAACATTGAGGAGATAAAAATATGAGTTGATTTCCACGGGAAGAAAAGGAAAAATGCACCACCGTGGTTCTTATTCTTTCTCCAATCCTTGACAGATTGAAGGACACACAATAGAAAGGAGAAAGTCTCTCTAGGAAGAAAAGTTGGGGAGAAACACGAAGGAGGAAAGATTCTCTCGAACTATTTGTATGTAAGTGTGTATAGAAAGCAGGGAATAGCGAAATAAACTCACAATTTCATGTTTCTGAGCTCCAGTTCACTTGAAGATATGAGTCCTTTCATTCACACACTTTCTCTCAAATATTTTTTGGTTGTAAGGAGGTTTCATGAAAAGTTTGGTGATGTTGGGACTTCCGAAGAAATTCCATGTGGATGAGTCTCCTTCTTCTTGATGCCTTCAAATTCTTTCTCCTCCATTTCCTTCTCTGCTTTCATAAACAAAATCATTAGTTTGTTTTTATACCCACGGAAATTTGACAGGTAATCTGAGCAAGAAGAAGAAGAAGAAGCTACACACATGTGAAATTGACTGAATTGCCATTACTGCTAAGTGACATAAACTATAAGTTGGACATAAAAGGCTTTTATGGTAGTTTTATCAAATACACAAACACCAGTCACTACTTTTCTACCTTTGAATTTATCTTTCTCCCTTACTCTCACATTTACAATAACTTTGTGTGTGTGTGTGAGTGTACCGTGTGTTATCAAAAACATCATATGGCTTTTGATCTGTGGGTTGTGTAAGTAAAGCAAAGACTTATTATACACTGATGTTCCTCCCTTGAACTATATATGAGCTAGCAAATGATCTCTCTCCAGTTCTACCACTACATTAACTCAAAGATGCATATATAGTTATACTATATACGAGTGAAAGATAAACTTTCATTGTAATCAAATGTCACTCAAATGTCTTGGGAGTTCTTGGCATTGTAAAGTTAACTTCACTTTGCATCTTCGTTTTGCATGAAAATACTCTCAGTCACTTGAATGGAGGGCTACACTTTCTTCTATCCATCTCTTCATTGTTATTTGTTTGAAAATATTTTAAATCTATTGTGTGTTATTGAAAAAAAAGGAATTGTTCCGGACATGTGGAGGGTTAATTTCAGCGTATTATATTCCATGTAATAATAATAACTTTCAAGTCAATAGTCGTGTGATACATTTTGCTGAGTTTTGAGGATGATTGCCTACGAATACTTTTTTAACGCTTGATAAACTCATAGACTTGTAAAAGTAAAGGAGTCGAGTCTTTTAAAGAATTCAAGTGGCTGTTGTTGGTGAAAGAAAAAGCAGAATCTTGGAGGAATGGGGTTCATTAATATACAGTAAATCAAGCGAATGTTTTATGACTTTTACCTCGTTGCTGATGCTGCTGAGAGAGATTGGAGGCGTTCATTTTGGAAATAATAATCGTTGCTTTCCCAACTCGCCTTCCTCCAACGGCTGGACGTCCTGGTTTAGGAGTTCCAGCTTGATTTTGTTGCATTTGTGGTTTCTGCTTCGACTGCGAATTGGAAATTCCTTGCTGATTGATTATTTGCCATACATCTGTCAGCAGTGTTAGAGAGAGGCTGTCGGGGCCTTCGTTCGTCTTATTTTCAGATACATGAGCCACGCCTGATCCCAATTTTGCCCTTCCATTATGTTCTTCAACAATCTCATGCTCCTTATCGATCTACAATTTATAAATTCAAATCAGTTTGTTTCTGAAGGCTTTCTATATAGAACACATCTTTCATAATTCAAGAACATGGAGCAACGTAAATGCATTCCATCATGTATTAACTTCATTTTCGACAATAAGATCTCTTCGCTATTTTTAGTATTTTCCAGTCAACTGCATTTGTGTTTGTTATTTTTTATTTCTCGCCTTGTACATCTCACTTTCTTATTTTATGTATCGGGAAGGGTATTATTGGCCGTCTTAGACACTTCAGTGTCGACACATGATTGATCTTTCTAATAACCAGATATACACGACTATTCGCTCGATCATTATTCACACAGAGACGTGAGTTATTCTCCTTGAATGTAAATTGCATAAATAGTCCTTGGTATGTTGTGAACTTTTCTCACTACTCCCCAGTAGCATGGACAGAGTGTAGAATATTATTAGAGACAGAATTTCAGAACCCTTGTGAAC
>Ga0194135_10001603_pt1 | contig 13567 bp, 9 predicted proteins | sample LitLau_LLRF_2013_FD_134024 | JGI IMG/M metagenome (GOLD analysis project Ga0194135, IMG submission 134024) | Freshwater sediment microbial communities in response to fracking from North America - Little Laurel Run_MetaG_LLRF_2013 (version 2) | ecosystem: Environmental > Aquatic > Freshwater >...
GAGTACTGCAATCTCCTATCTGTTAACCCAGCTGGGCGAACGGCATCCGACCATTTTCTGATTGAATTGAGATGTTGAATATCAATCTATTGAGATTGATCAGTGCTGTCAGCACTATTTTTTTGCTATTTGGGACTTTAATTGACGTCCAGTACGTTTTTTGTTAATTCTGGGAAAACAGAATCCCAAATAGCAAATGTCGTTCCTGGCAAGTACTCTAACCGTGATTTTGAAAGTGCTGACAGCACTGATCAATCCCAATAGATCAATATATACATCTCAATTCAATCAGAAAATGGTCGGATGCCGTTCGCCGAGCTGGGTTAACAGATAGGAGATTTCAGTACTCCTCTCCCCCGCCAGGGTGACAGTAACACTGGTATATGAAAGCCTGAACTTTGTAAAAGCCGTTGAATAGCAAAGCGATAGTTTTACTAATACAAAAAATATTTAGTTGAATTGGATAATGGTATATGCTGATCTTAACCATAAAGCAAGTTGCGTTTCATAGCTTCAAGAAGCTACACGAAAAACCTAACACTGCATCGGCCAGTAGCCTCGTAGGTATATCTGTCGAAATGTTGGCAACTTTTAAGGGTGGGTGTCTGCGTTGTGCAATCCATTCAGTCAGCATACTTATTAGAAGAGCCGCCATCAGCTGAAAATCCAAAAGACTCAACCTATTATGCTGAGAGTCAATTTCAAAGATTATAACTTTATCCCGCTTTTAAAACGGAAAGAATGAGAATTCCTACCGTGCCCAAAATACACAGAGTAATAGTAAACTTTGTTTAAAAACACTTTATACTTGTGCTTTATGTTTCAACTAAAAGCTGGTCTTTTATGATAATTTTCAATTCTCCAAAACTAAAGCGGTGGACGAAAATTTACTGAACAGATGATAAACCCTATACGGAATCGTGTTTATTCTTTATAAAAAAAATGTAACTTACTACCAAGGTACAGTATAGTTGCGTCTAATTCCTTTATTACTTACAGAAAAACGGCCTTGCTGATTCACCAGGGTGTTCAGCTTGTCAGCACAAATAGATCCTGTCATTTTATCTGCTATATTATTCCATGCCGAAACCAGACATACTGCAAGCACATTGCCTACTAGCAGGACTGAAAGAAGGTACGCCAAAAACAGTGCTCGCTGCATCCTGTAATATGTAACCAAGCTTATTTACACTGTTTTCCCCAACCTGTAGGTACTCCAATGAACTCACAAGAACTCTAACATAAATTAAATGAGCGTACCTGTAAGTAGAGGTGGAGAGTGACAGTGCTTGAAGGAGTCAGAGTGAGTAGCGGAATCCAACTGATTGAAAGGAGAGTGCCAGGCACCTATTTTATTGATGAGCATCTTCATTGACCAATGACAGATCTAGATGGACATGTCAAGTCATGGCAATTCTCCATAACTTTGTAACCACATCACCAAAAGCCTAATATGGGCTCAAGGAATTCCTCTCTTCATATTGCATTATGCGTACCCGTGTCTACTTGGTGTCAAACAAAAATAAGGAAATGTAATTTCGTAATGCTTGAAACTTTAACTGAATGAGTTTAGTAATTCCATCACAGCTAACTTGTAGCGTGAACATAGTACACTGTTATTGGGTCTGCTTTCAGTGGAATAAAGGTAAACCAGCAAATTAGGAACATAATTCCAGTTTAACTTACCATTTTCTGATTTGATATTTCATAATCCAGGAGTCCTCCGTAATTGTTTTAATTAAACTATTCATTAGTGAACAATGGTATTGATTCTTTTTGTTCAAGTAAGTATACCAAATTAAAGATAGCGCTGTAAACGGAAAGTTGCTTGGATACCAAAATTGATAATTTTGCTGTATGATCTCATGAAAAGAAGCATCACGGAATGGATAAAAAGGAGGGTATGCTGTGAATCAAGGTCAATGAGGCTTATTTGAGTCATGGAATTGAGGATTTTCCATCCACACTGGCGTGCTGACATGTGACTTGGTATTCTAACTACTGGGCTTACCAGTAGGAAGTTATCGTGGATAACTATTAAGTAAGCCGCGAAAATTGGAAGCATAATAACAAAACAAAACAGCCTTCCAATTTGTTGGAAGAGTGCAAATACAAACGTCCAGAATACCATGGGACTACACAGCAGCAACTGTATATTTTTGACACATACAGGATGTCAAACAAAAGTTGACAAAGACACTGGTAGCCACTTTCCAATAAACCGATAAAGATCTCCCAACGAAATACTCATCTGCATTGAATGAATGAGAAACTCAACCCAAACCCAAATGCGTGTTGCGGATTCCGAAAACAAACATGCACAACTACAAAACGGAACAAAACGAACAATAATACTTTTTAATAATCCAAATTTAAGAAAGTTTTGGTCTTTTAAAACAGCCCAAGGCAAACGGCAACTGTTCCGAAGTATGTTGAAAGAACTCATTTGTATTCATACTTACTTCCAATGCTTCGTTTGGCCTCGGAGCCCTCAAATTCCCAAATATAATATTTTAAACTTAAAATGTTTAGGAATAAACTTGAGACGAATGCCTAGCGTGTCTTTGAGCATTTACTCCAAAATCCAAGGCTGCATCAAAAGCAACCTTGTAAAGTAAATTATTCAGAAGAGAAAGTAAAAGGCCTAAATGAAGCTCCGTGTTCTTGTTTTTGGGATCCAATTTTTGACATTAGTTAGCAACTTATTGAAGGTTTCTCGGTTAGTATTATAGTATTTTCCAAACTGAGCTTCTCAAACAGGATCGGGAATTCAGCATTCCGTTAGAAAGGAAATTAACTGAGGACTATTCTGGATTCAAATTTCTTCCCACAGTTTAATTTATTTTGCGGCAGCTTAAATAATTTAAACGTTAAATGGAACCAAATCCGAGCGTAAAGGAGTTAATACCCCCTACACTACATTTTTAGAGCTCGGATTCCCGTTTAAATAAAGTCACACGCGTTTGGGAATAATGAAGACTGATCTCGTGTAAAATGAGCTCGGTGGTAAACGATGCAAAGCAGAGGAGAGCCGTAGTTGCAAACAAGATGAAAATGGAGAGAATTAAATTAGAATTAGTTCCGACAGGCTTAATTGTAGGCGTCAATTCCTCTGGATGTGATTTATAAGTTCCTCGCTCCTGCATGTATTTGAAAATTCCGGAATGTATCCCAGATTGGATTGCTCTGTAGATGAAGCCTGAGCGATCAATTTCCATCTCACTAACTGCAAACACATTTTGGTGGGGACTGAAAGCTGATTTCCCAAAATAGATCTCAGGTCGCCCCTCCTTCTCGGATTTTGAAATAGTCCCGTAAACCTCGTTGAGATTTGAAGGGGTCGGTAAGTAAATGGTCTTGTTGCACTCCAACAAGTGTCGTGTAGGGGAATACTTGGAGGAGAAATTGAAATGCAGTTGGTTGTAAAACGCATCCAACGAGTCCCGTTTAGACTTGGGAAAATTTTGTTTCTGCTTGTTCAGGAGCGTGCGTAGGGGCCCGTCGTCGCCGTAATAGGCCAAACTATCTATGACGAAAGTTTTGTTCGCATCGGGGAGAGGTTGACTGCTATTTTTATCATACAAGATTATAAATAACTCTGCAAAACGACTATTAACTGGAATGATTATTTTGTACCCCAAATGAATCGCTTCTTCAACTTTTTCCAAACGACTGAGCGGCAACGGCGACGTGACGCTTGTCGTTAGAATCCCACGATACAAGTTTGTGCATATCGTGGCCAAGATCATAGTTAGGACAAGAAAAGGTTTGAAACCTGGTAGATTGGAAATCCTGTCTGGCAAGTATACTGACTTGTCCAGCACGACTTGGAGAACCAAAATCAACGCACTCTGTTTAATCCTCTGATGGTGGAATAAGAGGCAGAAAATAATTGCGATGGTTAAAATCATGGCGCCAATCCCTGCCCAGAGCTTTGGTTTAAAAGGCTGAATGAAGGCAGCGAAAGAGACAAAGGTCGAACTCCCGTCGCATGTCATGAAATTGTAAGTAACAGTTTCCTGAAGAATCGATAAGCGCCAGGCGATTGAGACTGTCGGACTAAAATGGATCCTACGTACGGGGTTACGCCGGCTTCAACAAGATGCTGGTCCCTGCTCCTACTGCCACGAGCCAATTTGAACTTGGCGCCAGGGGTTTGGTTAGCGCTTGAATTTGTCAGCAACCGTGAAATTGCACTGATAAACTGAGCTGGCCAAAAGAAAAACTGAACTGGAAGTGACTTGCTTAGATGCACAGTAATAGATCTTAAAAGGAAATGCCAAGCGACTTCACATGCGTATTGGTGGATATCTCTGTGCAATTTATTAAGAAAGTCAATACTGAATGGGAAACTTAAATTTACAACTGCGTTTCCCTGACACGGGAGTGAAGTCCATAGTTCCAATTGATAAATTTCTTCATTAAATTCTGACAAAGAGTAGATCGGAATCCCGAAATTGTGAAAAGTACCCTATAGGTAGTAGTTTCTTGGTGGTGTAAATATAAACAGGTAAACGTGACGTGCATAGCAAACTATTTTATGTTCGGTGGTTGGCCCTACTGTTCATTTTGCCCACCAAAGTGAATGTCGAAGGGTGGTGACGGGATAGAAAGTATTGCGCCCGGCATAATTATTATAATCCATTAGTATGAGCTGGAGATTTTGACGCCAAATTCGCCGAACCAGTGTAGAGAAGGATATGTTTAGCAGGCTTTGATTAAATACAGATCCCCCAAGACGAACTCTGGGTTGAGTAAACTGCGGATTTGAATTCTCTTGCCCAAACTCGATTAGAATAATTTGTGGACTGTAAATTTCAAATTCACCAACTACCTTGGCAACGAGGGATAAGGAGGTCGACAATTGAAAATTGAGCTCCATTAGGAACAGAGCTAAAATTATGACCCACATATTGAAAGAATTTTTCTGCAAGCCGAGATGACAACCAATTCAAAGTAGAGAGCAAGAGCTCATTTGGACTCAATTTTAGAAACCCTGTTCCCTTTGCCATTGGAGGCCTCAAAGTCCGATGCCAAAAATTAAAATTACAAAAGTTTAGGAATAAACTAGCAGTAAATGCCTAGCGTGTCATTTGTAAGTTATTTCCCATCCCCCAAGCGAAGGTTGTAGTCTTCCCTTTCGTTTTGCATGTTGAAAAATAATAAATTATGGAATAGTTCAAGTTTTAAAGTTTTTAAAATTCAAATAGATGGTGACTACGGTGCTACGGGCTACGGAACAGGGGCTAATTGCAAGGTATTATATAGAATGGATACATAGAATAGGGCACTTTGATCCCTTGCCACAAGCAACTGTGAGGCGTATTGCATTTAACACCGCATAACAAAATATTTTAATTCTTTGGCCTATGTCACGGTTACCCACATGGTACACGGAATAAACTTTATATATCTACGTCATTCTTCTAACGATTTCCTGCTTTTGCTTTGCATAATGCATAACGACGGCCATGACAAACTTTCCAGCCTATGACAATTAATGCTCCCTGCCATAACTACACATTAAGTAGATTTCAAATTGGTAAACAATTCAAAGGAATTCCAAATCAAGAAATATAATTAACAATAGGGAACAAACGTCCTAATTTGATGTGAAATCATCAAGATTTTGGGCTTCGCTAATTCTGATAAAGACAGGTCTGAGCGTCCAGTTCAAACTCCAAGCGTTCAGGTACACCATAATGGAAACTCGTGTAGTTGGTTAAGCGATCAGCAATTCACTTCCGGAAGTAGCGCTGATTAGGGATGAGTATGCGTACTTCCAGGCGTTCAGGGATGCCATACGCTACATCGTTTTTTGTCAGACAATGGTTCCAGTGGTCCAACTGTAATACAATTACTTTGTTCTCTTACTGCCGGAAATTGCTGGAAATTGGAAAACTCTCCCCTCAAGTGCAAGCTTAAAGTTTATGATCATCCAACGATTAAGCGTCGGACAGTTTAAACCAAGGAATCCGAGATGTGTTATTATTTATTTACATATTATGCTTGTACATCCAATCATCCCAAGTCTTATTTAATTTACGATATAGGTGGTACCGTGACATGTTATAAATGTTTTGGGGAAAACGTAATGGGAAATGTCCATTAGAATAATTGACATACATTGGCATTCCATGTCTGTCATCTTTCGGGAATTACTTCGTAGGCAATTAACTAATTGTAACAAAACAATCAACGAATGAACTCATTCGGTGGACACTAATGCTGCATTTCATTGGAGCCAATAGAACTACAACATGAATTGCGTCAATTTGGCAAGTTCTGTTCCTACTATGGTTAGTATACTAAGTATTCCTATCTTCAAAGTTTGCGGGAACATCCAGCGATCCGTATACAGAACAGATTTGCTCAACGGTCAGCATCTGAAGATTGCTGCTCCGCTTGGTCTACCACCATTCATCAGCAGATTTGATGAAGGAGGTGGACGTTTCAAATTTTCTGGGCTATCCATCAACATGTGGGACCAAGCGGCAAAGATATTTAACTTCACCTACGAAAATGTGGCACACAAACATGGAACAGGTGTTCTACTACGAAATGGTACTGGACGGGCGCTATGGGCATGCTATTTCGGCGTGAAGCTGATGTATCAGTAATGGCAAGGACCGACGTCCGTAACCTCCCAACGTTCGCCTATTCCCGTCATTTCACGTACACGTTGATGTCTTTCTGGACAGCCGTAAGAGGAGCGCATGGTGGGAAGTTCAACCCCCTGCTTGGCTCATATGAAATAAAAGTTTGGTATTTGATACTTGCATCGTTTTTATCAGCTACGCTCGTATTTTATGCGATTTACAAGGCGAATTACAGACTTGATGGCGTGATGCTCATAAGTTTTACAATTTTGTTGGAAGAAGGAGTGACTATCCCGCGAACGCATTCAGTTAAGATCCGATATATGGTACTGCTCCTTTTGCTGTTTAGTATTATCATTGCAACCGGATATAGGACTCACATATTTGCATCTCTGACAAAGCCCAGTAAAGGCGACCCGATCCCCGAATCATTCCAAGAACTGGATTCGAGCGATTATGAGCTAAACTTCGCTCATGTAAATTCAGCCGGACTGCATTTTTTCCGGCACAGCCCTTCACCGTTGGTTAAACGGTTGAACGCCTGCCTTGTTGAGACTTCAATTAGCAATTGCATTGCAAGCGCGTTTCTGGATCCGAAAACCGCCTGTGCCACGCTGCTTAATTTGGCCAACCCCATAACTTCCCACCTGAGACTTTCTTTGTCAACTATTCAGCAAAGTTTTTATAGGCCACAGCATCCTATATATTGGAGTGTTGTATCTTTTGCATCTCTACGAGGATTCGAATATGTAAAACACCTTGATTTCATTGCTGGAGCCTATTACGATACGGGCTTGATACAGAAGTGGATTCAAGACACAAATTACAGAAGCAAGGCTGAGAAGGAGGATTGGATTTCAAAAAACAGACCAACAGAAACATACAAGATGCTCTCGTACATAGCTCATCTGCAAGGTGGTAGTTCCCAATCCACTATTGCCGCCTTGTCACTCCGGCACATCAGCAGTCTACTACTGTTGTACACGACACTCATAGGCATCGCCATATTTCTTTTCGTGGGGTCTTGGATAATAAAATATTCTAATGTACTAAATTAAATTGTTTAAAGTTAAGTTTTCAACTTATTGAAAATTATAATTAAGTTTTCTAATGGAACTGATTTCGTTCAGTTGTCCAAAACGCCAATATTTTGTTAATTTAGTTAAAAACGTGCAGCATTATCCTAACTACTTCTTATTTAACACTTCATAATGATGCATGCTTTTCGCTATAATATATCAATATAAAATACAAGTGCTAAGAATAGTTGCTGATTTCTAGAAACCTTTGCTATTACTTAGAGAAGCAAGCCCAGATTTAAGGAAATCCTTACTTGGTCTTGATTTAAGGATGAACTCAAAGCAGAAATATCTTATCGTTCTTCAATAGTAAATTTATTCAAAATAAAAATAAAAATTATATTTTTTTTTAATTCTTGACTCAATGAGCGACCCAATTATTTCCCAACATTATTTTCCACAATTATTTGCAAGAAAAATTTGCTAGATGTGAGCCCGGCAAATGAATTTAAACGACTGCTCGATGAATTTAAGACATGTTGAAACGAAATCGCCGCTCTATGGAACTTACCCGCCACTCAATGGCATTGAGCGACCGGTCGATAGAGCTTAGCAACCACTCAACGGAATTTGAGCGACCGTGTTCGATGGAATTGAGCGACCGCTCGATTGAACTTAGGGACCACTCGATAGAGATGGGCGAACGCTAGATGGAGTTGAGCGACAGCCCAATGAAAATAAGAGAGTGCTGGATAAATGAAGACCGTTTGCGTCGTCACAAAGCGAGAAGAACATTTAATAGAATTTAGCAGAGGTGGGGTGGAGAATTTCAAATCTGGAAACGAAAATAATTTTAATCTCGGGAGATATTTGGCTCAAGAGTCAATTCTTTTTTCTTCAATTACATATAAATTGAGAATTTAATTTAATTTAAATTCACAAAAGAAAATAATTTTAGTTTGAAATTTGCACTTATAATTCAGGATAATTGACTGTTGAAGAATCCTAGACACTTCTTTTGTTTACTTCTTAGTTTATTTCGTTTAAGTTTTGAACTAATAAACTTTTCTCCTCAGCATCCTAATAATCCGATAGTTTTCTACAAACTAGGAATCAGGTTTGGGTTATTAAGTCCCAACTTGGGCGTTTTCGCGAGACCACTACGTCGTGCATTATTCTTACAGCCGATGAAATCAATTTAATTTTTTTAGCAACTTGATGCAAATCGTGTCACGACGCCTTGTCCTAGTCGAGCTTAAATTCATAAACATTAGATTTTTAATTCTCTCAAGTACCCAGAGAATTCTAGACAAGATCAAAAGTCCAAAATAACTTGCAACTATTCTAGACGTGGAGAGCGAGTTTCATTTGTTTCATTAATGGATTGCTTCAAACCTGCGACTTCAGACCTGATATAAATTTTTTTGCTATTTCTCGATGCAACTTTGCCGATCCATACGTTATACCAATTGACAGAGTTTTGTAAACTCCATTTTATGTTTTCCTCCTCTCTTCTCTTTCTCTTTTCAGTCACACACACGACGATTCCAGCAAAGAATCCCATCAGCAGTAGACATAGGATGCCATAAATACTGGCAAGAGCCAATGGTTTAGGCGAAGTTCCAAATTCTTTAAATGCGTCCAGAAGTTTTCCATTGATTGGGGAATCAGTTTGTCGATGCAACCATTTTGCTCCTTCAATTTTCCCTTGCCTCCAATCATCCGTTCCCCACTTGACGTAGAGTCCTGATGCCAAAATTCGAAGTAAATAAGCATCAAAAGTGTCTCTCCAAGGGGATCTCTTTCGGTAAACCCACGTAAGCATGGTCGTGAGCACAGAATCCTTTGATTTAATCAATAGAGACTTTGCCTGATGTGGGTGGATTGTTGCATTGGTGGCAACGGCATAACTCCCATGAACCTCCCAATCCAAACAAGCCGAATTCTCAATCACCATGGCGGCGATAATACATTCTTGTGACGTATTGTACAGAATGGCTCGATTGAATATTTTCATTTGGACGGGATCCTGGGAGTCTTTCGTAAACTTGTAAGCAATTCCTCCATAGTTGCGAAACAGGATTTTGTAGTTGGTCGCCACCAGGGCCTCGTGTGTAGCCGGGACTTGAACGTCAGTTCCAACGACGGTGAGGAAGAAAATGAGGCGGGACCGAAATCCCGCACCCATGATGAGACTAAATGTGACCCACAGTATAATTACACAACGAATTCGCGTTCCAAACTTTTTCCCTTGCGTCGATGATTGCTCAAATAAAATTTTAATTAGGGACACCACAATCTCAGTCAGCACTCCGCGTGAGAAAACCACCCGATATAATTCCGCAGTGATTGCGAGATCCAGTTTGAGTGAAAAGTAATAGACGGGAATGATTAGAATGGCTGCGCAGATTATACAGAACCAGACCTGTGGTTGAAAGGGAGCAAGGATGGCTTTCCAGCTCGATCGTAATTTCCGCTCTTTAATAAAGAAGACGCGTTTGTTCTCTTCAAAGGAAATTCCGTTGTCAATTGCGCCATCTCGCGTGGCGGTCATGCCAATTGCAATTCCTAAATCGGCTTCATGATGAAAAACCTCTCCGACCGTACCATACCAGCGTCCATTTTTCTTAAATCCTGATGCCCCGCCATGATCTGAAGTTTGCAACGAAAAAGTGAAATTGAAATTCTCTGCACAAGATTTTAGAATGTCGTAAAATAATCCGCTCCCTCCGCCTTTTTCGTTAGCTTTCTCCGCTTTGTCAAACCGAACATAACATCTACCTAGCATGGCCCGAACACGCATACTCTTTCCGTGCAGGATCCTGTCACATTTCAAAGTAAATAAAGATGGAGAATGAGTCTTTTGTTCAAGGCAGCTATCCTCTACTTGGATCAAATTGCGCATATGATCGAATGCAAACCGAAATTTGTGACGTAGGTGATCTAGCAATGACAACTGTACGGAATGGCCGTAAAAAATGAAGTAGTCCTTCTGTGGGCGTATAATTCTTTGATGGGAGAGTGCATCCGTAATTCGTCGGGAGTCCATGGCGAAACACAGAACGGAAACAATTTGGCATTGGGCCGAGTGTCGCATTGGGCCGGAGTATGTTGGGAAAAGGAGCTCATCCGCCGTCTGTTCATGTTCGGCATAATTTTTACCGACAATGCTGCTAGGAAGTACACTGACAAATAGCAACGCGACGTTGAAGACGAGGGTCCGAAAAACGTCGGTATCAATGATGAACTCTCTTGTTTGAGAAATGAAGACCCATGTCTTACACACATCAAGCGGAGATACTGTTGCAATTTGAGACACGGTTCGAATGGAAGCTTCAACCTCCAGCTCACTTGTGAACGACATTCTACTCATTCGGTAAGGGGAAAAGCGTAAGCGTAAGGAGCAGCAGTTGTGAGATCGTTGAATGTTGGAACATGGTGTTCTGAACGAAAATGAACATAAGTCTTTCCCGCATCACTCAGAATAATTTGATCATTAGATAATTATGTTAGCATGTTTGATGGTGGAAAGGAAGGACAGCTGACACTTTATTAACCAGTAGTCAAGTTGACAGAAAGAAGGAGATACACGTGGCTGGCTGGTAATCAAGTGTCTGACTTTCGGTGGAAACCTCTTAAGGAGTTGACACTATTATAAATTACAAGAAATCTCGCATCATTTTTAAGCAAATTTTAAGTTTTTTAGGTTGATTCTTAGGTTAAAGTAGTATAGGTGTTGAACTTGGGTAATTGCACTGACAGGGAGAAACACGTTAAATAAATCGATTTGAAATTGAAAAAATTGAAATTGAAATTGGAGCACAGTTTGACGAAACCCACAATGAAAGAAAAAACTTTACTATTAGTATGGACGTTCGATGAACGTGTTCGGAGTGGTTGGAGAAGGACAAAATATAAATATGTTTAGAGAGTATTAGCAGCTTAACTTAACTCTTGCCATAGCAAAAAAAATTACATCGCTTGTTGACTTTTCAGGTTTTCCTTCCGGGATTTTCTGGCCAAAAATGTATGGTTCCAAGGGGAGTGTCGATTTCAAATTTTAAGTTGTAAACTTTCAAGATGTCTGGAACCTAGCACTTTCGTTAAATAAAACAATGTGGGGTTTACCCATATGGACACAATTCTACGAGAACCAGACGATCCCGGGACGCGAGAGACTGGATCTGGTTATTAAGAACAGGACCAATGTGTATGTCGCGGACCTGACCATTCCATTCGAAAATGGGAAAGACGCCTTCAAGGAAGCACGGAAAAGGAAACAAGTGTAGCCCAAGTATCTGAATGCAGTGCTGAAGAGAGGCCAGGTCCGGTCAGTCACCGTGGACGCATTCATTGGTGGCCTCGAAGCCGGGGACCTCGACAATGAGGACATCCTGACACTCTTCACCTCCATATTCGACAGGACCCCCTTCAAGAGACTCCGCGTATCAAACTGTAGCAAATGGTCAACATACATTTACAAACAATACGTGGAAGGACCTGCCCTCCCATCTCGTCTCACGCATTAATAATATTTTCAGGTAAAAGGTTAAATTTCCTATATACTTGTTACTTTTGTTAACTTGTTTTTAATTTTTACTATTTTGATAATTCGGACATACCTATATTATCTCACTCACTAAATTTAACTCCAATTGATAATATCATTCTTGCAACTCTGCAAAGATGAACCTGAAAGTGAAGAATAAAGCCAAAAAAATAGGGAGACGAAATGGTTTCTCCGGCAATATCCACTCCTCTTCTCCTCCTTTCTCCTCTCTCTATTCTTCAATACCCGTCAACCTGTCCTCGTAACTAATTGGTAATTAATTAACTAATTGACCAATTCTAAATCTGAACATTGGAGTGTCTTCAGCAATACTTTTCCTTCAAAACCCACCCTTGATACACGAAAGAAGTCTTACCGTTTCCAGTAAGGAGTCCATGGTCTGTCAATACTCTACATATCCATCCTTAGCGTGCAAAATCTCATACGGATAATTGAGAAGAAAGTGGCGTCTCGCCGCAGTGGCGTACTTCCTCGGGGGAAGTTCAAAAATTTCAGCTTTGAAAAATTACATTACAAGGTCCCTACTCGTATCTATTATTCATATCCGGGTTTAGTCGCACAGTTCACGAAAAGTTTTAGTTTGTATTTTTTCTCTGTTTTGGTTGACATCTAACAATATTTTGTCCAATTTCAACTCTGACCTATTCTAATTGTCTCATCGATACCAACCTAAAGTAAACTAAAGGGGACATGCTGGTATAACTATCGTCGAGCAACCTAATCTACGTTAGGAAGGAATAATTAAGAGTTAAATAGTGTAGATGGAAGAACGATCCTTAATCAAATGGCAATAAACCAAATCCTTGAGCTTTGCGAGGGAGTGGAGCTCCCAAACTTTAGGAAGGTCTCTCCACACCTTAATAGATGGGAATTTAATTGATCTGCTGAGGGTAATGCTATTCCTGTTGGGAAGAGCTAAAAGCGGAAGTGAGCTCGTTCTCAGAATGTCATGTGAATTGATAGAATTGAAAGGTCGTCTTTCTGTGTCAAGCCCGTCTTCTTTCCAGATACAAGCCTTAGAAATAGGAAAGAAAAATTATTTTTAACAGGCTGTACATGCGGCATTGGATGCCTTTTGAATGATGAAAGGGATTACGCCAATTATGTTTTCCATTTGGATATTTTGCGACTGCAAGACAACACAAATCCGCTTGGAGTTTTTGGATTAAGGATATCCTACACATCTGTAGACTTTGAATTTAAGCTGAGATTGCAGAAGGTTGTCAGAAGTAGAAATAAAAATGAAAGGTAAAAAAATTAAGGGCAGTCAGTTATTGTATTTCCTTGAATATACTCTCACCGTTCTTCGGAAGTCTAGAAGATGCGTAGTATTTTTTTCGTTATTTTGGCTACCGTTTCCTTGGGTAAGGTCGATATAA
>Ga0194135_10001604_pt1 | contig 13565 bp, 6 predicted proteins | sample LitLau_LLRF_2013_FD_134024 | JGI IMG/M metagenome (GOLD analysis project Ga0194135, IMG submission 134024) | Freshwater sediment microbial communities in response to fracking from North America - Little Laurel Run_MetaG_LLRF_2013 (version 2) | ecosystem: Environmental > Aquatic > Freshwater >...
GACTTCAATTTATTAATTATATAACTCTTAGCTAGTTTGTATTTTGTGATTATTACGTAAAATTCCCCCATATTTCATTTTGGTGGTGAAGACCATAACCTATATATTCATTACTTACAACTTATTGTATCTTAATTGTCGTCTACTAACAAGAACGAGCAGTTACTTGATTGACTTAATTATCAATAAGTAATCTCCAATTGCACGAGCTACTAGCCTAGAGGACAAAAGGTGTATGCACAAAGGAAGATACACATGCAATGCACCTTCTAAATTCGTATAAGCACCCAAACGCATTACCTACATGATGAAATTTTGCCTCCTTAAAAATAACAATATCCATTACTTAAAGTCCCACAAGACTAATCAACTTGAAAAATGTTTTATTTTACAGATTACGTGTGTCTGCAGTCGTTGGTGATGAAAAGAATTGAATTCCAAATTGCACAGGAGGTCCTTTATTATTAATAACTTCACGGTAAGCATTGAAAAAGTGCGATTATCTGATGTAGAATGCATGACTAACGCGGATCTTCTGGCGTGGTTACATTAGTGTGGTTGTCATCTAGTAATATTTCATTTCTAGTCAGCTTTACTTCCAAATATGACAATTCTTTATCAGGCACACACATATACACACAAGCTTTTTGGTACCAAAGTCGTCAGTCTTAAAGCATATCGTCGTTCAAAGAAATCTTGATTTAAGAGGAGCTGGAATAATAATCTTTTTATTCTTTAAAAATTAGACTGGTCTGATAGCGTTAAGACAGTTACAAATCACCCCGAGAATAAAAAATAACATCGGACACACATCCGACAGCATTTCTATTGTCAAAGAACAATCACACCTTGGAAAGCTTTTTATTTCCTCCTGCTGCAGTTCAATCTGTTTATATTCGTTGTCCTGTACTCCTATATATATTTCATAGGGGTTTATATTTCATTTTTAACCATTAGTTTTTACATGCATATACATGTACTTTTTGTGAACCAATTTTTATTGGAGATATATTGAACACCAAATAAAAAAGCAACCAATATAATATTGCTTGTAGAGCAACAGGAACAGAGAGATTAGCCACACACAATCAACAATAAGGATGTCGATCACCACACACACCGAACAATACTTTATAATTGGTTAATATATAATGTTTGGCTGATGAATATTGTGCCAAACTACAAGAGATAGTGAATTGGCTTGAAAAATGAATTCACCTGAGATGTTTAACTTAATTCATGTGGATCACCACACTATCTCGCGTAACTCTCAGTGAGTCTATTGAACATCATCCCTACACAAGAATCATTTTCCTTGACGTTGATGATGATGATGATGAAATTTTCTTATTGTTCTGTAGATGGAAAGTAAAAGTTTTTCAGTACATCTTAAACTTTTGCAACATTAAAGCGTTGCTGTGAATTACTCGTATGCAGATACTTACACATCATGGCTGCGCAACGAAAGTTTTCTTCAAATTATTTGAATCCCCTTAGATTAAATTGAAATGTAGTAATCCGCTACAAAAGCTCTTAAAAACTGAATTTAGTATTAGCCAGTGTGAAATGAGTTTTGGGTCATTTGTTATTGTGTAGTTTCGATGAGTAATGATGTTCCTTTAAGTGAAGAAACCATTGCAGATTAAATGAATTGTTTTCTTGTAAGCTCAAAGCTGTTCAGATTTCAATTCCAAGGAAGTTACAAGCTGATAACTACAAGAACAGTTGATTTATACGCGTGTATTAATAGGACGTACACATCGATAGTCCCTTTTAACCAATTTCTTTTGTAAAATTCCAACAATTTTTCATTTGACTAACGCGTGCTTAGGAAATAATGAGGCTTTGTTGGTCCAACAAAGATAGAGAACCCTTGGGATCAAATAATAAACTCCTTATGACTTGTTTAGGAAAATAAACAGTTATACGTCTTATTGTAGGGACATTCAATCTCGTTAGTTCTTCAATCAGCAACCTCTTCTGTAAGTTGTGTAATGAAATAACTGATGGGGCAAAGAACATAACTTGTGGTCAAGCGTGGGTGAGGGTCGAAGTACTGTCACAATCTTTTTCTACACACTTTTCAACGGTTTTCAAAGAATAAATTTATAAATAATATTTCTAAGATTTAAAATTTTACACTAAAAACCTCTCACAAAGTCTAAAGGTCTTTGTATTTTGAAGTAACCATCCTTTTTCCTTCACATGCAATTCTCAGATTTAAAAAGTTCTCAGTTTGTTGCACTCGCTTGTCTTCCTCTCATTCAGAGTGACGGTGTGTTTTATATTCTTCAACCAGACTTGCTTCGTGATTATGTTTCTTTCCGTGTTTATTCATCCGCATGATAATCATGTGAATATGATCATTGAATTTTTTGGGTTTTATAACCAGTCTTTATTATTACACTTTTGTTCTTTTCCGGCAAACATTTTATCATCTGTGAGAACTTATGGATAGTCCCGTATGGTCAAATACACAATGTTAATACTTCAGTCATTAAAACTATATAGTGGCTTGTGCATTTGAGCACACAGGCTTGCGACTTCACATTATGTCTTTACATATTCCATTTTTACTGATTATTAGCCAATTCCACGAGCTACAAATAAATAGTTTTTTTAAAGAATTGCGTAGTAATGAAATATAACGGAGCAATGAAATCATTGACACCAATAATGCATTTTGTGGTTGACTATCTTATAAGAATATAAGATTGTCGTTTAGCATGCAAAATCTGAAATGAACCATAATTACCAGACTTGACTATGAAGTTGAATGATAGGACTCAGGACGGAAACACTGTCAGCAAAATGAAAGTGAATTACTTCTTCTCTTCAACTATAAACAGAACTTTCATAGCAGTGTCTACGGATGAATTCAAATATAGTGTAATGTATACTTAACATATACTCCTGCATACGCGTCTCAACTGTCAATTGTCAACCTTCACTGGTTGTAAGAACTTGTAGGCCACCGTATATATATTCACTCACACATCGAAAACTATGATAGAACAAGTAAGCTTAAAAAAGTGAAGACAATTTGACAACAATTTAAGTGCCATTTGCAAAATCCCTTCGCGCAAAGTTTGTTAAATGTCAATAAGGCTTAAATGGGTTTGTCTTATTCGTATGTATTCATACTGAAATAGGATTATTCAAGTGTCGAGAGAGGATTTCGTTCCGTCCACTTTCATTTGTTAAGTAGTACATACAATTTGAATATTATGTGGAATGAAAATGAAATTCAACTTAAGACATGAGCGATCTCCCACTACGGATCTTTCTGGTATTTGCTGACATGATGGAAATGAAATTGCTATCAAATGAGTCGTAACGTCTAACACAGAGTTAACTTAATTCACATTTCTGTTCAACGATCCGCTTAGTAGGCTAAGTATTTATTCATATTTTGTAATCTCAGTAGATCAGCTAAACTTTGAAAGAGGTTGCTGCTGCTGAACAGATTTTTGTATTTCCCGATGAGACTTTTAGCTGTCATATGGGAATGACCTTAATCATACAAGAACTCTGAGCAAAGCAGTCATTGTTGCTTACAAACACTTGTTTTCCTTTAAACCATCGATGGAAGGTCCCATTTAAGCTTTTAAAGTCATTCAAGAAAATATTTACGATTCCTTCAACAGAGCAGATAAAATGCAGGTTGAAATTACACGAACGTAGGTTTGCATAAAGTCACGCATGAAATTGCATTCTAAACAGGAACGGAAGTGAAACTCAGACTTCTGTGCGAGCGTATCGTAAAATGTTATTTATTTGGATTCCTTAAATGCTGCTGGATTATTTATCATCACAATGCCAAGCCCTTTACAGTGGATAGCTGTTTATGGTTGTTGGCAACCGAAGGTTACAATATGGCCGGTGATTGACTATGTGTGTACTGCTAATAAAAATACTCACTTTCATTTGTTTCTGTTGTTATTTGCAACGTCGATTCAACTGTTAAAAGTCCAACAATATGCATACTAAATGAGGATTATCTCCCTTGCCTTACTGTACCGTATACATATATATTTAAATCTCCTCACGGATTAGGTTTTGTGAAGGTATTCATCACCGTTCGTTCTGATAGAATATTATATGCAACAGTGTATAAGGTCGGAATGATTTACGTGTACATATAGTGTGAGAATTTGGAGAGTTCAAGTTCCTGTCCGGAAGTACACTTGCTAACTCGATTCGCTTCAATTAAGACAACTATTAATACTCAGGCTACATACAACAGAGAGTACTTTGTAGTTTTTTGTTCTGCACAAAACTTTGCACCAACCCAACTGTTATTGTACCTTGTGGGAATTTAAAGTAGAATATTTATGAGAAGTGGCTTACACTAAACAGTGAAATTATTATAGAAAAAATGGATTTCTATTCATGCTGATCTTGAATATTGAGCTCTACCACCACTAATAGCAGATTACCATTAGATTGCGTGTTTGACTATCAAATAACACACCTTTAGTAAACAATAAATATAAGCCAAAAATTCAAGAAGTGCATAATGACACGATTATGAGGTTTTGATTTGGAATGTTGAATAACTATTTGGATTGGAATTGTTTCTCAATTAACAATCAACATGTCTATATACAATGTAAGTTCACATTATTTGTCAGGTCAGGGTCATCCTTTGTCAAACTGATTAAATTAATTTTTATAAATAAATTCGTACACTAATTACCTGAAGAATACTTTATAGTGCAATAATTCTCAAATTATGAATTTAGGATATTCCCACAAAACATGAATTATATGCCAGTTACAGGCCTGAGTGTAATTAGAAATCTTTCCGCCTCTCTAAAAATATATAGGCCATTAAGCTGCAATTGAAAAGTCAACTCACTTCAATAAATCACACAGAACAATATATATAATGTAAGTGTCAGATAGTCAGATGATGTACACAAATGTCATCATGTAATTTTTCCATTTGTTTTCAGTCCTATAAGAAGTTTGCAAATGGTTGTTGTATTGTTGCACCGTAATTGCTTCGAATTCAGGAAATAAGAAACAAAATATTAAGCAACTGGTTTCATTTAGAAAAATAATTCAACTTCAATATTACGGTTTGTACTAATGTTGTGTGTGTAAGTAAGGTTTGAAAAATAAAACATTATTAGAGATGAGAAATATTATATAGAGCTTGGCTCATTCTGCGATTGACTATATCATTATATAAAGGAGCTTTTGTAACATTACTTTGTGAAATAAATCCAAATTTCTAAAAGCACAAAAGCAGAGATTACACTGAAATTTAGTGATATATAGTAGTTCTACATTTTTCATCCTTGGGAAGAAGACGATTATTTAGAAGACACTCTTTCGCTCAGCTTGAAGCAAAAAGAGCGTCGCAAATCGCTTCTGTAATTGAGAGTGAAGATCATGTAGAGCCGCACAGAGAAGCATTAAAAAGTTTCCTTTAATAAAACATTAAACATGATACATGCAGCCTCTGTGGCCAACATTGCTAAAATACGCGTTTGCTTTTAGCCATGAATTTAGGTAAGTCACGGCGTGCACGAAACCATGTGAAGATGTCAAATAGTAAGCTGCTGCTGAGGAGATGCCTTAGCATAACCTGCTAAAAAGCTTCTAATGTGCAATTAATGAAGAATGTTTGTTTAGAATGCAAAAAATGTAAAATCCTGAACACTTTCGGTTTCTACCACTTACAAGAACTCGATCCATCACATATACCAATTTCTCAAATTAATTAAGCCTAGGCTTAGCAAAACTCATCATTCCTTCTCAATCTGCACACACGTAGTGTTGCAGTTTCCTACAAAACTATCTATCAAGCAGAAGTCTGCACAACCAAAAAACTAATCTCGCAGAATTAGCTGCACTGATCATATTTCTTTTGTGTACAGTGATAAAAGAATTATTTTTAAAACCCGCTATGTGTTATGTTCACATCTATCCATTGTGTATTCGGAATTTCGCAATGTAACAAATACATTATACAATGTAGACTTATAGAGTTACTTAAGTAAATACTCACTGAGCCTCTGTTGTGCAGACATGAGAGATTTATTCTCATTAACTAAACATTTGTAGAGACTATATATGCCCACAGAGTTTTCATCCGAAGGAATATATAATTCATCTCGTAAGTAATTCATCTTTAGTTCAAGTCAATAAATCTTTCTTTATGAGCTTCAGTGAACACAATTGCATTTTTACGAGTATGACAACACTAAGAAAGGAAATACCATGTCGTGTATGGTTCATCGTAATGAAAACTTTGTTGCAATTCATTTTTCAAACGTTACTTTCAATTTTAACAACAATAAGTGTGACTGAGGGTGCCAGTTAGTATTGTGTGTCTCCTTATTCCGGCCACTCCTCTTCTCTTTGTTCAACTTTTGAATAGCTATATATATATATACGATATCTTATTGATAGATAAGTAATCAATGTAATCATTAATATTACTTAATTTCTATTTTGCCACTAACTCTGTCATTGCATTTTTGGCATTTACAATTTACAGTAAATCTTATTTTAATATTGATGGTTGCTATCCTAGCTGATTGGGTTTTGGGAATTTAATGAGAATTTCTAACTAACTAAGAAGCTTCCTAACTAACTTACAAGGTTGATGATTCATCAATTTCTTTGCAACCCAAACCCAATCGTACATAAAAATACACAGGCGTGAGTCAATTTTTGAACCTATATATGTTAGTCAGTTAAAAGTGCAACAAACCTCCAAACCTCGTGATCTATTGTCCTTGAATAATAAAATTAATCAGCGTGAGAAGCAAAACACAATAGTTCGTGTAATGAGGGAAATATTCTGTGAATTTGGGAAACAGCCCTAATGAAATAGCTCAGTAATTGAAAATGTCGTTGCAGTGACAGGAAATTATTTATTTTGCAATTGTAGCAAGTGCACATACTCATGAGTCTAACCAGTCTAACGAAACATTAAGATCTTCACATCGCATACACTCTTCTGTGGACTATACAGTAGCAGGTCAATTTACTGTAAACAACAAAGCACATCTTATTTTATTGGAGTTGGCACAAATGCACTTTTAAGAAGCACATGAACTTAACTCTTTAATTCCAGCTGCCAGATGATATAGTCATAAAGTTCTAATGAAACTGCTATCATATTTATCCTCGCAGCTTCCTTGTTTGATATCGCTGACCCTGAATTTACACTTACACGCACGCACCAAATAGATAAGAATGCGTGAAAACTAACATTCACTCGACATAACTACGAAGACATAAAGACTTATAAATTAAACTCGTGCTTGGATGAAACAAGTTGGCTTGCTTAAAATAAATTAGTTACAATTCATACGGAAATCATAAAGATTTTTTTAGAACAAAATGGTAACACAAATTTCCTAAAGACTCAGGTGCACACTGATTAGGTATTTATTTGTTTCACCTTCCAATCTGAGATCGTGTGCATGTTCTATCTAAAATCAACCAATTATGTGTTACAGGAATCTGGTTCATAAAACTTATTTTCTATCTGGACCAAAATTGCAAAAAATATTAAACCCAAACTTAATCTTCTTCTCAATTCCCATCTCCAAAATTTATATTGTGCTTACGAAAAAATCTAACGCTCACTAAACCTACAGTAGAGTCATAATGTGCGGTACTCCGCACACCAAACTACGGACGGAAATAAGTAACACAAAAGTATTATTAAAACCACGATGGGATTGAAACCTCTGAAATTATTCTTTGTAATTGAATCAGGGTGAGTTATACCCAGTTGCACAGGCGAAATACATGCTATTGAGCGTTGACACATTAACACAAGCGAATGCACTAATGACTTTATTAATCTAAAGAAGTTAGTACTAATTAGAGCAAACCTTCGTCTAATAATTCCATTGAACAATGGCAATAGAGGCGTTTTGCAGTGTGTTATGTCAAGAATTTTAAATAAAAGGGAGTGCAAGTGTATACATTGTGGGATATGTGAATGTTTTGATAATTAAAACATCATAAGAATGCTGATATCATACTGCCTTTGACGTGCATAAAGCATAGCGGCACAGGTCACGTAAAACACTGTAGCATTGTAGATATGCATCTATTGATGTTGATTAGTTTATCCGATGAGAAGCCTGCAAGTTTGGAAGAATTGTGATGATGAATACCGTTTACTGGCGAAAAGTGGATGTCACCACCGGCCAAATTCGTTTTAATTTTCTACACACTTTTGTCCTGCGTTTCCTGTTTGCACCCTATTTCACAAGAACACAGAAAATTGCTACTACTCGTAATTGCGAATGAATCATATATTGCCGATATTCTAGTTAATGTCATTGAATACTAAGCATATAATGTATATACAGGCATTCTCGAATACTTCACAGTTATTTGCTAGCACGTACGTCACTCCCTGTTGTGCGTCCAACAACAACTCGCTAAACAATACGCACAGTTTACGCGTGAGTACAGAAAACTAATTAGTTTACAACCTTTATCAAATCTTATCACATAACATTGTGTTTCGCAATTACTCGGAAGTGGATGAGTTTCAGACTTAAGTTTAATCCCACAATGTACTGAACTGACTGAGATATTTCTGCAAGTCTGCATCTCTGCATTTATTTCAGTTTAGTAGAACAACTCAGCCCTCATTTGAGTTTCTGTGCTAAACGCTCGGTGGTTTTGAAAATGAGTATGTTTTGTTCTAATAATGTGATTAATGTTGATAACTAAGTTGACAATCACGAGCATAAAATGTATCTTCTGAATTAAAGAGACTCCTTCCTGTTTTACTCTCCTTATCTTATAATGACTACCTAGAAAAATGAACACAACGCGTACATAGATAAATTGCGGTGGTCCATCTCGTTGAATCTTGACTTTAAAAGTGAATTTATAAGCTCTCTGGTTTGCTGTGTTGAAATTTTCTGTCGACCCTCTGCCAACAATTTAGTTTATGGAGACCACAAAATCACTCAAATCCCAGAATCAGTATCAAGCCATCTCTTGGTTTTTCGTATTATTGAATTTGATGTACAACAGATACGCGTAAGTCCACCCCACTAAAGATTAATACCACAAGCACACCCACAAACGCAAAACACATTACTGGTTGGGCTCATCATCCTAAATAAATACAACTTATAAATACTCTCTTATTCATAATGAGCAGTTACACTTCAAAATGTTCGTGGTTTAAATTCCTAGAGTCAAGCGAGAAACGATAGTATACATATACGTACTTGCATATGGAATGCATACAAATTTAGATATAGTAGTAGCACTTACACCTCAAATATATTTTTACTGATGCTGATCTCATTTGGAGCCTAAATACTTTGCCATGCATAAATACAGAGAAAAACAAAAAAACAATCTGCGGTCGAGGAATCCAATAAGAAGTGACATGAATTGTCAGTGAAGTCATTAGTCACGAAGTTATCTTCAAGGAAGAAATGAAGTAGGGAGGATTCCTAGACATATATATGTTCCTTACTCTGTGGTTCCTTATTCTTGGCTGAAATTGATTACTCTCTCAACAACAAACCTAATTTACTCATCAGCAAGTTAGTTGCACGAAATGATATATGTATCATAACGCTATGTATTTTACCACCGCACACAGGTATTCTGTTAACAACACAATATTTCATAAATTCCCCTTTTGTGTCGGATGTAAGTAACTTTTTGTTGATCTCAAGATCTTCAGTGACACACATCTATCTCGTCTAATAGTTTAATAAGCGTATGTGTGTGTATTCTCATTCCTCACTTTCAGTCAACTGTCTCCGCACATGGAAATTCAGATTAAGCACATAATAATATTATGTACATCATCATGCACTATATCAACGCACTTTCTTCATTTTGTTGGTATTAAATGAGACGGAATTCATCCCTTCACGTGGTACTTAATTAATATTGTCTTCATCTATTCCTTAGGGAAATGCTACAGGGAGCAATAACCAAACTGCGTTACTTTTTGTGCGAATTCCCTCTGAGAAATTGGTCTTGTACATTCCATATACCTATACTATTCATTTTTAACATTTAAAACTATTATAAATCCTTACTTAGTGAATCTGAACTTGTAAACAATTTCCGACAAGGTGTGTAAGAACAGCGTGACAACGAAAATAATTAACAATGATGCATTTTTGCTAATATTTGTGTGCATATTACTACTTGTTCTTTTGCATCCGACAATGTCAAGCTTATATAGACTCTCTCTCTATTCACCATTATATATAATATTGCACAGTTTCACATTGAACTCCTACATGCACAGTGTACATATATAACTTCCCATTCAGAATTTAGAGTAGGTCAGAAATTATGTTTACATGGCAGACAAGCGTTTATCACACAAAGAATGTGCAGGCAAAAAAGAACCCCTCGAGATAATAAAGAACACATGAATCCTCTTTTCATTTTGTCGTCAACTTCATCTTTGAATTATTCATTTAACGTTAATTACTTTTCACACTTCCTTAGCGAAAAATTAATTTCTATTGAGAGTATCTATACCGTTTTTGCTCCGTTTAGGTTGAGAACTTGTTGCATGCAAAAGTAAACACTGGGTGATGAGCAATGGGTTAATTTATCACCAGGAGTCATCAGCACCCACTGTTAAAGGGTGGAACACTACTTAGCTGGTAACTTTAGCTGTGTTGGATGCTTGCCACAAAAATTAACTCAGGAATTCTTGCCATCACACATGTACATTATAACTGTCTACTTCCTCTTATTTAATGTGAGTTAAAAGTTTTAATCAGTCTGTTTTAGATAAGCAGGGAAATGAAACCTATTTTAAAATTGCCCATTAGGCTGTATAATGTGTTTAATTAGTTACTAACAGTCAGTCCTGTAGAGAAAGAAAACTTGATTCATCAATATATGTATATATATACATATATATATATGGCTTTTCAATCCCTCCAAGCACACTTTAATGCATCTGCAATAATCTGCATATAAGCAGTATATTACAACACATTTTATTAGTTTGTTGAATTGCCTGAGCTGAAGTATTGCAGAATTTGCACCCTATATTATTTTAATGTGCTGATGTGAGGGAAAATTGCTTGTGCAAAAGCTTTCTTCTAATTCCGCTGAGACAGGATTGGGATTATTAATAGTGCATTTTAACATTATCAGCGTAGTACACGGCTTGATGAATTCATAATTTGAAAAGTTGCATTGCATGTGTTCTAGTTTGCCCGTAAAGACCTCCACCTCCTCAACGAGGCTACCAGTGTGTTTCTGTAGATGTGGAAGACATTCCACCAAGCTACATGAATGAGTATATAGTAGAACGCATGTATTATTCGTTCGATTCTACTAGTGTTTCCAACTAACTGATTCAAAGACGGAAAGAACGTGAAGTGTGGGAACCTTCTCAGCAATTTATTTGAGAAGAATTCCTCTTTTAAACGACTCTATATCTACCACTAGAGTTAATAACATCCAAGCAGTTTTACTTGCTACCTCCATCATGAATCAAGTTAGCAGTAGCAACAGTTTTAGACTTTATAATTCACTTTAGCTATCACATGACTCCTATCCGCTTCGTTGTTCAGATAGTTCAATCAGAGTGACTTAAAGTTCCTGATTCAATTAAAAGCTGCTAGATACTCGCGAGGTACTTATAATGTCTCGGCGTAATAGTGTTATATCGAAACTATTATTCCGATCGGACTTCAATAATTAACTTCTACTTAATTCTATTTCATAACAAGAAATAATCTAAAGAAAACATTCGAGTTAACTTTACGAACTGTGAAAGGTTCTTCTGAGTTATATTTGTAGAATTGTGTGATCAATCCAAAAATACTTCTTCTAATAGCACACAATAATGTCCATCCATTTCAGTGATGTTTTTCAAGTCTAAAGAGTGAGTCACTAGAAACGAGAGGTTCAAACTCTAAATCTTTCCTCTTGTTCCATAATAAAAGTGTTCCGAGAAGTAATTTGACAACTGTTGCAAGTATCATATAGTCAGCAGCTTTTAAAATCGTCTTGAATCGAGTCTTCAAGATATCATCAAGTATCAAGTTAGACTGTAAAGAGTGAATTGTGTTGTGAGATCTTTAGTGCCGTCATTAATATAGCTCAGGAGAATATTGCGGTGTGGATCTACTGTTACTCGAGACTTTATACATGAAAGTGCTCTGATGATGCTCTTTTGTAACTGAGCCTTTACATGGAGTAAAGAAGAGAGATCAAAATCCAAAAAGTTATTTGACTCTGAGATCTTTAATGATGCTGTGACTTTCGAGAAGACACGCAGTTTTTTACATTTCGGCATAAACGCGATGGGTAAATATGATAAGAATACTTTACAACATACTAATAGGTTAATTCTCAGTTTACTTTGAAAAACAATATAATTATATTGCTCAGTCTCCTGAAGATAATGAAACACTTAAATGTTTTGTTGTTTCATCTTCTCTTAGGATTATTAATTTTCAAGAAACACACACACAGAGGCATAATAATGTTTGGGGTCATGTGTGCGCACATTAGTTTACTTTAGTTGCAAGCGATATTCTTACTAATCAGTGTGTGTTACTTATCGACACAATGGCGACTGTTGGGGTTATTTTCCAGAGCATTCGATTCCACACATTAGTCACACAGCAGACAAATAAATATTTAATGTCTCATTCGTGTATTATCAGTTCCAAGCTACATCAAAATAGATAATACACTGGTACTGGTCCTTCGCGTCGATCGTTTCTCATTGGAGGAATCTATAAGCCTTAGTTAAATGATAGTTTTGTCGTCATGCACTTCTTCACTTGTTATGACTTTAAAGCAATTAATGGTATCAAGTTTATGTCTTTCTTCAGTTTCAATGTGACCTGAACATTAAACCAGGCATGATTTTTAATACCTCTTCTATGAACTCATCGCTGAGTTGGGAATATTTTTTCAAATGCTCTCGTTCACACTGACTATAAAGTGTCAAGTATATACACCAACGACGTATGTATCAACGGGAATCGCTTTTTTAAATTCTTTGCACAGCAACATTACTTAGAACAGTTTTTTTTTACTTTATCTCCCAAGAAGTATATAATATGATGTTAAATAATTTTTAATGAATTCTATATTACAAAAGTAATTAGCAACAAACTAACGCCAACTCATAATTACTACCTGAAGAAAGAGCTCCAGCTTGTACTTTTTACCTCTACAACATTTTTAGGCACTTTAAACGTGTAACCTATTGTTTAAAGTTCTAAACTTGCTAAAAAGTTACTATAAAGTTATTTCTAGTCATGACTGAATGAACAAACATTTTTCTATTTTTTAGGTTTTTTTAAAACACATTTTCATCCAATTCCACTTTCATGTTTTACTGTAAGTACAGCTTGAGTCAAGTTTTTATTTTTGCAGTATGATTTAATTGCTCTCACAAGTACAGGAAGTATTAAACAATTAAACTTCTATATTAGTTTTATACAAGGCATATGTATATTATTAGAGAACCCAATGACGGGAAAATTATAGCTCAGTCTTAGGAATCATTAACCACAAAGCAGTGATTTAATCAAATTACACTTCTATTGATTTAA
>Ga0194135_10001605_pt1 | contig 13565 bp, 14 predicted proteins | sample LitLau_LLRF_2013_FD_134024 | JGI IMG/M metagenome (GOLD analysis project Ga0194135, IMG submission 134024) | Freshwater sediment microbial communities in response to fracking from North America - Little Laurel Run_MetaG_LLRF_2013 (version 2) | ecosystem: Environmental > Aquatic > Freshwater >...
AGAAAGAGCGGAATAAGAGCAAAAAATAGCCAAAAGAGCTTCCCTTAACTTTTTCTCTGGATGGAAGGCAAGAAGGACGAGACGAGATTTATTTGTCCTGGTCCTGTGTGTCCCAGATTCAGTCAGTCATACACGTACGATAGAAAAGGGTCGGATGACGAAGCTCGAAAGACCGAAGAACAAGGGCATGACTGGATTTATTTAATCAGTTTAGTTAATTTTTACTCATTGGAATATCATCGCATTCTTAAAGCTTCCAATTCCATCCGCCGCCAACTTTATCTGTAGCCCGTAGGTTTTTGAGTAAGTAATTCAATATTTTGGTTAATTAAGGACGCCTTGCTGTTGTGATGATGGTCTGAGCGAAACATTGTTAGGTCCCCCAACTCCTTGAGAGAGAGCGAAACAGGTAACATCTGACATCCTGCATGCGTTCTGGTGAGTTAAGGTTGTGGAGTGGTTGATTATTCGTTTTGGAGTCGCAACGTCAATGTCCACCGTTTCGAATGATGACAAGTTTGCTTAATTAAACTGGCTAATGAATGATGGTTGAGAACATTAACTAATTACTTTTGTTTATTTTTGTTTACCCAAAGTTAAAACCAGCGGAGGGATGCCAAAAGTAAAAAAATCAAAGTCCAGGAAGGCTAGAAGAATTATCGTCAGTGGTCCTCCCCACCTAATGAATAATGAATTACCTTGCAACGATGCCGATCTGGCTACACAGATGACCAATTCCGAACGTCCGGGATCTTCCTGCTCCCCTCCTCCACCATTGCTTGAAGCCAACGTGACATGCCAGATTTGCCAGAAATCCTTCACTACAGCACATTCCCTCAAGACACACGTCAATAGCCACACACGGGAGACTGTATTCCCTTGCCCAAAATGTGGAAGAACTTTCCTACGAAAAGTCTACGTCACTGCCCACCTGAAAGTACATGAGCGTGAGGAGCAGATGCCGGTTCACGAATTCCCCTGCACAGGGATCGAATGTCGTCAGTCCTTCACGTCGCAGAAACTCCTTGATGCCCACCAACGAAAACACACGCACGAGTGCCCATTTTGTCAAAAATCTGCCACGTCCCGACGTTTCCTGAACTACCACATCATGAAGCACACTGGAGAATTCCCAGAGCAGTGCAGAATGTGCAAGAAGTGGTATACATCCGCTAAAATCCTCATCTCCCACAAGTGCAAGAAGGTCGAGGATAAGAACAAGGATTAACTCCGGCAGGATTCCCGAATATCTCCGTCTAAACCAGCCCTGCCCGTGGTCCCACACAAAGAAATTCAGTTTCAGAGTAAAAGATTCACTGTACACTTTTAATCTAATTTTCTACATTTCTCTTTTCTTTTCCCTATACTAAATTGATTCCGTGATAATGTGGAAGTTATATTATGACATGACCTATCATAGTCATGTCTGTATTTTATAAGCAATGACGAGAGGCCTTTTTCTGATTAAATCGTGCAAATTGTTTATGAAGTTGCCATATCTATTCAAATATCAGTTTTCTTATTTACAATCATAACGAATTATTCCTTTTGAGGAGGATTAGACTTCATTTGATTTGAATCGTCAGAGTTTTGGAGTCTGTTCATAAGAAGAGTGTTTCACAGAATTGGAGCTGGAGGATTTATTTTGGTTTTCGAATATGGATCGCTGGAGTTGTAGTCTGAATGCTTTGCGTCGTCACTCCAGTCCCAGTATGAGAGGTTACACTGGTTCCTGTAGCCCATCAGATCTTGACAATTGGTCCGTTCGTTGTTCTTTCGGAGGAGATGCTGATGACGCTCAGTCCTGCGCCTCTTTCTGCCAACCGGCTAAGCCTGAGACTTTGAAGAAAAAGAATTTCGGGACATTTGTTCCAGAAATTGAGAAAAAGCCGATCGTTGCGAGTATCATAGGCCATGAAGTAAATGGAATTCTCCCGTTAACATCATAATTAATTGATACATGATGTAAAAAACGTCATTCTTCCCAGGAAACTCCCGAGAACCAGGAAGACGAACAATCGAAACAATCCAACTGGGCTTTCAGTTGGCCAAAGTATTGGGAATGGCCACCTGCCTATACAATTGGTGGGAACTTGTGTTCCAACTCTTCGGACACGGACCTCGAACCCAGGTAAGGCAAGTCCAGACTTGTCTGTTCTCAATCAACAAGAGCCTCCATGCATACTAACTTTGTGTTTGATCTCCTTCTTGTAGGGGATTCCATGTGACGCTGGAGGCCCCAGTTGCCAAGAAGCGGATTCCGGATTGTAAGACATTCTTTGTCAATCCGCCCATGGTCCTCTTTCGCCAAAACTCCGACACGGGAGAATGGGATGAGTTTGCCTGGATCCGAGTTCAAAATCAAGGAGTGAGTACACGCCGCCTGAGTGTGGTCCCACCATCGAATCCCTCTTTCGTAGTCCACTGGGCTGCTTCACTCCAGGAAAGGACCAAAGTTCCGCCTGGGCTTTGGGGTCACATCCTCGTCCAATTCACACCGAAATCTGAGGACCCCATCACGGATGAGTTGGTAATCCGGGTAGAAGGGGATGGAGGGATCGTGGTCCCAATTTACGCTTCACCCCAGGATCCCCCAATCCTTGAAATTGACGATTGGGACTGTGGATGTTGTCTTATTGGGAAAACAAATATTCAAACTTTCCGAATCATGAATTGGGGTGGAATCGGGCGGTTTTGGTTACTTTCCGAAGCCGAGTTTATGAACGAGGTGAGAGAAGGAATTAACTTGACCAAATGTCTCCATAAGCAGCACGTTGAATTGTTGTTTCCAGATTTTCGGAATTCCGGCCTTGCCCTGCCCTCCCCCAACTGGAGTAACGGAGGTCGTCTCCATTGAAGAGGATCCTGGGGAAACGGAGATTCCAGGAGAATGGGGATACGGAAAGGACCCATGGAAACTCGGACCTTACCCAACTCCTCCGAATACAGCCGAACGCCCTCAGTGGAGTCTCCTTTATGACAATCGGCCCGCGGATGACATTGGCGAGTACGCTCCGGAAGAGAAATATTACTGTGAGGATTCGCCCTATCCTAAGGAATGCCTTGAGGAAGGGCTGCCACGGATTTGGTACGAGACATGCGGGGAGGACGCCAACCCCCCACCAAATAGCCCAAACCCGGAACCCACCACTCTCGCGTGTCCTGGTCAGCTGCGAGTCCAGCCATTCCGCCTCTCTCCGGCAGCTTTTTGTCTCAGTGAAGGTCAAGGAATAAAAATCAAAGTCAGCTTCAGCCCATTGGAACCAAAGTTCTTCGACGAGAGAGTGGCCATTCTGTGTGACAATGGGGAAGTCCGCTGGTGTAGCATCAAAGGGTTTGGACTCGAGTCGCCTAGAGACGGAATCCTCCCAAACGCGGTAACTAGTATTTGATAATCACGTCCAATGGAGCATGATGTCCTCCTTCGATTCAAGCTTTCTGGTAATTTTATTTTTAACCCTCCGTAGCACGAGTATTGGAATTCTCATTCACCAATGAGATCCGCGGATCCGGATGAGTTGAGTCCTGAAGATCCAGTAGTGCACGAACTGAGTCGCTACTAGTTACAACAATTCTGCTTGGGATTCCAACTACCCCGGGCCTCATTCAAGCCAAGGCGATGATCCCTTCATGACATCCGAAGACGAAGGGTTAACTGACTGATGACTACTCGAAGCTGAGGAAAACCCAAAGTAATTTGAAGAATAGCAAAAGAAAATGAGTAAATTAAATCAAAAGTTTAACTGGAGTAATAATAAGAAGAAGAAACCCAAACGGTCAGTGACTGTTTACAAACTTATTTGGATCAACTCCATCCCATCTGGGACTCTGCCAAAGGCCTTTTTATTCTACTAACCGTGATTGACATTTTTTCGAGAACCAGTTTGGGGAAGATAGGATCGGGTCGACTCTTCTTCATTATTTCATATCCCTTGAGTATTTTTTATTTCAAAAATTTGAACCAGTGACCAGAAAAGTTATTACAAAAAATGATACTGTGTGTACTGATATGAGAGAAAGACTGATTGGTTGGCTAGAGCGTATCCTTGCCTCGCCCACTCGGACTGTGCCTGTCCCGCATTGTTGCAACCCGCCTTACTGGTGTCGTTGGTTCATTCCTTCTTGGGCTTTTGCTGGAACCAAAATAAAGTTGAGTATTGAAAACTTGTTAATTAGTCATCCCGCCGACCTCCCTTACCACATAACGTACACACTGCCAATGACAAACAGCACAAAGGCACAACCAATGAAGATTATGCCGTACATCCAAATATTGAACTCGTCGTCGGCTATAGTGAACAGAGTTAAAGGAATTAGATATTTTTTGTTCAGCTCCACCCATTCCAGCCTTCATTATGTCTTACGTGGATTGTAGTGTACGACGACGGGGTCCTTCAAAGGGGCAGCCATGGGTGAGTCTCCGATAGAAACCATTTTTCCGACTCTGTCACATTCGACGGATTCCAATTTCTGGAGAGGTCGAGATGGACTCCAGAATTAATTCCCTTTGATTTATTTCTATTTTGACTTTGACCAGGAAGGAGGGAGTGAGGGAGTCTGTGACGAAAGAAAATATTCCTTTGGAAGCTAGAGAAACCAGTTCTATGGATCGATAGGAGCTGAGCGCTATGAGAGGATTCTATAACTAAGAGAACATGTTCCACCGCGAAGAAAATCTCCATTGAGAAAGAGACGCTGCTCCTCTGCATTGCAATGTGGTGTGGTATGGTGGTCAATTAGGCCAAATCCACGACATGATCTCATTCACAGAGGAAACAGCCTTTTTCAGCTTCTCTCTGATGATCAATAAGGAGTGAGTAAACCGTACGGAATACAGTGCTTTCCCCGGGGGGATGAGTTGAAAACCACTGCGGCTCCTCTGCAATGGGTTTTTTCTAAAATGCTAGGCCTTTGTTTCGGATTACTTAACAGGGTGAGAGGGGGAATGAGGTTCCTTTGTATGTCTTGGGCTGATGACCACTTGAGACTTGGGCCAGGTGTGGTAGTGTGTGGTGTCAATGAGTGATGATGGCGGAAGTCCAGGGGCTGGGTTGACCCTCCTCCCTGTGCGGAGTCCTAATTTCCAAAAACCTGTTTCTGATTGGTCGGAATTCAGTAAAATAGGAGAGAATAAGAGTCATCCAACAAATCCGAGCGGATCAGTCTGTCGAGTGAACTCTCAGCGACAACACTCCCATCATCATCCGAACTTCTGCAGTTCCCAAGGGTCTGCAGTAGTACCAGAAGACGCCATGGCCTTTTCCACGGCCTTTATTTTCTTTTGTGGACTCGCGCTCTCCGCTGCCCAGTCACCGCATATCATCGAATATGCAGCCCCACCGGTCAATAGTTCCACCACGCCTCCCGTCATTCATCCCGCTGCAGTTGGGACGCCGCTCGCACCCTCGAACGGAACTTCCAGGGCCGAAAAACGTAAGCCGCATAAAAAAAAATAACTCAATTTTATCATGGCAGTGCGGCACAGAAATTCTCCCTTTGGGGTTTCCCCGTTCAAATTCGAGTGAAAAGCAAAAAAAAATTCTGGGATAACGTTTATTCAACTGTATTTTTACGAGTCTGCCCAACAACAATTATTTTTGATTTGGTTGTAGAAATGCATGCTACATTTTCTCGTGTCCATTTTCTCGTGTCCATGTTGAACATGAGTTTGAATGGCCGGACTTGACCTGGAAATTACGTAATCTCGCCAATCCTGTTTTTCTCAGAGTCTCATTCGGACTCTCGGACTCATTTGCCAATTCCCGTAATCCACCTTTTAGGAAAAAGTCGTCAAGCAGGAATTTTGTTTCAGGAATGAGGGCACCTAAAGATCCGCTATTCCCCTCGCCCCCACGATCATATTGCAATCAAAAGTCAAGGAAAATTCCATAAACACAGGAATGGGAACGTGAAGGGATTGTCATGTGGTACTCCCAGCACCACTGTCCCATTTCCTCTTAAAGTGGAAACGATCCACAAGTCCGATTGAGGAATGAAGAGTTCTCTTCGTTTGCATTAAATGTATAAATGGATGTTGTCATTCTAACTTTTTAGTTTTGAATATCTTCACCATTGTTAAATTCCCCAACGATGCCTGCTGGACGGGGGATGCTCTTCGGGCAGGGGTCTGCTACACTTCCCGGGAATGTCGTGAAAGGGGCGGCACGCCGTCCGGCGCATGTGCCACCGGGTTCGGCGTCTGCTGTGTCTGTAAGTCCTGAGCCCTCCCTCTCCTTCGAGTCCTCCCAATGAGAAGGAATTAAAATGGAGCCCCTTTTCGGATTTTAGTTGCACGGACGTGTGGGCAGAGCACAAAGGAGAACTGCACCTACTTTACAAGTCCTCGGGAAGCGAGAGGTTACGTCCAGCACAGTGGACCAGTCATGAACTGCCAACTCCAAGTGTACAAGGGCGGATATGACGTCTGCCAACTCCGCCTCGACTTTCTCCACTTTGACCTCGGCCCACCGGATCCTCATTCCGGACAATGCAACAAGGATGCTTTCCTCGTCACTGGATCCGCCTACAGCCCACCTGTCATTTGCGGGAAGAATACTGGACAACACAGTAAGGATAGGTTGGACCACTGGTTAGGGCACCATATGAATTAGGAAATCTTTCAACTTTTGTCTCTTCCAGTGTACATTGACCTCGGAGGACACAACTACGGTCCTATTACGCTCACTCTGACAACTTCGGGATACCATAAGGATCCTGGCTGGGATATCAAGGTATGACAACACGGGGTTAAGTCCCATTTTTCATAAACAAGCATGAATTGAGAATTTCTTGGATAGATTACCCAAGTCCGTTGTTGTGACAGAGCCCCGGATGGTTGTCTCCAGTACCACTGTTCGTGACTGCTTTCTTCTAATTGATTCTCTCCTTTTTACGTTTATCACAAAACTTTTGCCTCTTTGTGCCCTTTACAGACGGAGTCTCCGGAGTCATCAAATCCTTCAACTTTGACGGATGGGATCAACACTTGGCCAATCAGTGGTATACGATTTGCGTCCGGATGGAAGCCGGTTTCTGTGCCATTAAATATGAAGAATGTGACCCGGAGAAAGGCACCTTCCGGATTTCCAGAGACGACAGTAAGTCATGGAGTCTCCTTCCCATGGAGCCTACATTTCCAAAATGCTCACGTTTGATTGGTCCTTGCAGAAAAGGCCCAGACTGATCATGACTGCCTCAATCCGAAAAAGGCGGGATCTTCTGACCATATCCTGATTCCCTGCGGAACGACTGACGGAAACAAAGTAAGCCCATTCCCGTAAACCTACATGCTGGAAGTGGAAGGGAGAACGTTTAAAACCTTTGACAAATGGCTTACAGATCCAAGCGGGGAAGAAGAAAGGCGTCCCCTGTGCCAATCGTTTCTGCGGCACCATCTTCTGCTCTTTAGACAAGAAAGCCAAGGCCCCTTGTCCGGTCGAGAGTCACACGAAGCCATTCACACTCCGCGTCTGCTTCGATGATGACGAGTACTCAAAGAAGGAGACTGAAAATGTTGGATTCTGCCTCAGATACACGCAACTCCCTTGCTCATCCCACTAAATCCAATCAAACAGAATCCGTTCCTCGGATTCGGAAGGAAGTGGTTTTACAAAATACAGGGCTAGATTTCTGTACTTGGAAGGGAGTGAGTGCTGTAGTCATTATGTGTAAATATGTAACTGGCCTGAATGCGAGAGTTTATTTGGGGAGACTTTAAGGTTATTTGGGGCGTTTGTAATTTATTATTATTGTCTGTTTGAGAGTTTGAATGAATTCTAGCTGATACTCTGAGGAAAGGAAAATTATTATTCTCTTTCTCAAAAAGTGAAAAGAAGTGTCATATCAAAAGAACAAAAAATATCCCTTAATACTTTGTATATTTTGTAGAAAAGTAAATAATTTTGCATCTGGACTTTGAATTGAAATGTAACTCTTGAAAAGAACAGTCCCCTAAAAATCTTCCTGTGGCTGAGGTTGAGGTCCAAACGGTGTCCATCGAGTTACCACAGATTCCCGGATCTTCAGTTGGAAAATTGACATGGGCGTAGAGTCGGCTGCCACAAAATCCTCGGGAATTTCAATTTCACATAATAGAACGTTCTGAAAGAGAAAACCAAAAGGAAATTAAGACTGGTGAAAAGTATAGTCGCGTCTCCCGTGGGAAGAAATGGTGATGAGGGTACAGTGTTGAGTTGATTAGATGATTACCTTGTTAGATGAGCCGGCAACCCTTTGGATAGCATGGAGCTCACACCAGGTGAGTTTAGGACGAGAAGGAATACCGACAATATGGACAACGTAGGTGGAGTGATAAAACTCGGGACCCAAGTGGTACAGAACTGGAATACGAAGAATCACGTCAGGACTTACTTGAACCAAAGGGAAATAAAGTATAACGGTGTCTGGTATGATTTAGTCTTACGATAATCTCCTCCGAATTGAGTCCCAGTTTTTGGTACCCAGTTTTTGGAACGGAAATAGTGATATACGGCATAGGTAAAAGGGAATTCCGGATTCTGCTGAACGAGTAATTTCCAAACGTCACTGTAGCTCAGCATATCCAATGAGAGGGAGTCCTGAATTGAGAGACATCCAACCCCAAAGGATAGGAAAATTACTTCCTCTGGCATCAGCACCAATTTATCCGACTCATCTCCCGGAGCTTCAGTTGCATTGACCTGGTTTGCTGCAATGTTTGGACTGGGTGGTTTTCCTGTTAAATTCCCATTCCCATTCGCTTCTTTGATACTCTTGTCATCCATCGACTGTTTGTCCATTCTTTCCTTCAGTTTCTGGAAGTAGTACTTCTGCCCGTGGGGTGACCCCATTAGGCTTATTGGCGCTCTTTGAGTGATTAGACTGTGTCCAAAAGACCCCTAAACCAAACACAAGTCCGTTTTTAGTCAATATATAGACCACCATAAAGTTACAACGCAAATTCCAGTCACAATTACATTTCTGTAGAGGGTGGGTATATCCTGCTGATGGGTGACGTAGAAATTCCCTTCGTCCGTGTAACAACGACATAGAATTGGAAGCTCATCTGGACTGATCCCATAGTTTGGATACGGAAGACCAATGTTGTGTTGGAGACGGTGGAAATTTGGCTTCCGCATCGGGGCTGGATGGAGCATCGTGAACCGGTTCCACTTCCTTCAAATGTATAAATGAGAATCGTAAATTGATTTCAGGATACAACATTAAAGAAACGTTGGTGGGTTAACTACCTTAGAAGAGTACCGGTACCGGTAACTTATTCAACTTTACGCATACCTTTTAAATCAAAAGTCCAGGGAATCCAGTACTACAAAGGTTGAGAGTTATGATGATTTGATTATGTGAGTCGGCTTTTAATAGTTTTTCATGGAATCCTTAATTTGTAAACAATTAATTAAACGACCTTCCACCTTCTTTCGAATTTTGACTGAAGGGTTCATGAAAAGTGCCAGCAACCAGAAAAGCCCATGCCCAATACGGGTCTGGGCAGACTCAGCGCTTATAGGAATTACAATTTAAAAATCATAAATTCAACTTAAGGCGTAGCTCATATAAATTTTAATTAGAATTAAAACTAAGCGAATCAGAGTCCGTGGAGCCTGGAAATGAATGCCACCCGTTTTAAAATTCAAATAAACTGTGAAACTGTCTTCAGTTTCTTCGTAAAGTTAGGTTAGAGGCGGGAGTTGATCAATTCCAATTTTTTGTATTTTATGAAACTTTACCATGTGCGTGCGTCCGCATCAGTGCAGTGGTTTCTTTATGGCCCCCTTCTTAAGAGGAACGAGGAAAGTTTTGTAGGCCTCGAAGTTACATGAAAACAGGAGGGGTCACTCACTTACAGTCACTTTTATTCACCAGGTCACCGGCAGTATCTCCATCCTGGATGTGATGTAACTGTTTTTTTTTGAAAATTCGGAGTTAAAGCATAATTTCTCTGTAAGTAAAATGGACCAACCAACTATTAGTAAGTACCGCCAGTACCGCTCAACCAATTGGCTGAGAAAACAGGCCTCCTGTAGAAAGAGCATGGCCGGCCTCAAAATTATGCTTTCTCAGCCAATTGGTTGAGCGTACTAACTACAACTTCCTGAGGGCCTCCTAACTACTAACATCCACAATCTTCCCGTTTTCAATTCAATATCATACACTCAACACTCGTATATTGGTATTGGTGGTGTTTTGTATCAACTGATTCTGATTGTGCATATTATGTAATTGACTACTTTTAGCTGTGTACTCACTAACAAGGCACTGGTGGAGGACAATGGGTATACAGGGTCTCTCGACGTTTCTCAACAAGTACCTTGACAGGTACAATGACACCATCTACATAAAGGAGTCTCTTCTCGTCATTGACGGTACGACGTAGGTTCTGAATCCTCGTTCTACATTTCTCACTTTCAGTTTAATAAACCATAATAATATTCTTTTCTAATCCTTTTTAGGGAACAATTTAATGTATTTTTTATTTTCGAACCCGCCTGGACTCAACGCTTACCTTGTCGGTGGAGACTGGGTCTATTATGCGAAGAGAGTAAGACAGTTCTTTCAGCATATGAAAGACTGCGAACTAATCCCCATCGTGATCTTCGACGGTGCACACGAGCCAGAAAAGTGGAAAACAGTTATCAGAAGATACAGGGAGACACTCAGAAAAAACGTCCATTCTCAAATGCCTGGCAATAGCTACAGTCCCATGGCTTTGTCCGTAAGTGAATGCATATTACTTTTACATTACTACAATGCAATGTCTGTTTGGTGTAAAGTTGCACAATTATTTTTTTTTTTTTGTGCTTTCTATGTTCTAGGCAGCCTTTCGGGAGATTTTAGTGGAGCAACGGGTACTGCATTATCAAACAGAGTTGGAGGCTGACGACACAATGGCCTATATTGCGAAGAAACTGCAATGCCCCTTGTTGAGCTCGGATTCGGACTTTTACATTTACCCAAACGTGCAAAATATCCCTCTTGGTGCAATAGACTTTCGCAAGTACCATCTGGGGAAGGATAAGTCCGGCAAGAGACACGCCATTGCCGCCAAAGTCCTATCACTTGAGCGGTTGTGCAAGGAGGAATTCAAGTTCCAAGACCTTCGACTCATTCCATTGGCTCCTGTCATCCTCGGAAATGATCGGATTTCCACTGCCACATTTGCAAATCTTCATAAAGACAAAGCCACTGACAAATTCCACCGGATCAAATACGTCTTTCAGTGGTTGGGGAAGCATAGAGACTACGACCACGTCCTCACCGTCATCCTCCAGTCACTCAAGGAAGCTGACCGAAATGAAATGCTGAGTCTCGTGAAGTCAGTATTGAGTAACTACCAAGGGGAGCATGGAGAACCACGTGTGTGGAACTCACTGGTAAAGGATCTCAATTTGAATTTGGACATGATTGACGAAGGACTACCACCGCAGGCAGAAGATGTCGAGTCCTTATGGTATCTTCCTCTTCACACCAACTCCACGTTCCCAACGTATTTGCTCAATATACTCCGGAACAGAACCATCCTTCTTCCGCCACAAGTCGAAATCTCCCATCTCCCATCAACTCATGCACTCTCCTTGGATATCATAAGGGTCACGGCCGCCATCTTGTTGGGCGAGGCAGATATCATTCTCATTACCCGCGAGAGAAAGAATGTCAACACGGTTGAAGTCACAACGCTGACGGAACTTTCTGGATTCGGCCCAATTCCAACCATCCATGATCCAAAATTCCGAAACAAAGGACTCACGCTTCTCCAGTCCCTCTTTCAACTGAGTGAAAAGGAATTTGCTTTTGTGAGTGAGTGGCCGGCCTCCCTCAAATTTCTGGTATCAAGCATACTCTACTTTTTCAAAAAGGTGAGAAAAGGAAAATTGGATATATTTTCGTTCCCTATTACCCCAACTCCACCTCCTGAGCGTCCCCCAACCTGTGATTGTGTTATAGTCATAGTCATAAATCATTTCATGATTGGAATTTGATTTTTCAGATGAGTAACTGGAATATCGTGAGACCAATTGCAATAGCCGTTCTATTCCTCCACCTACAGGAAAGTTTTAGATCCAATCAAAAGAATGTTGGAAGGGAGGATGGGGAAGCTTTGAGTGATCTAATTCGAGGACAAACATCCACCAAGGGAATCCTGGATTTCTTCAACCACTTCAGTACCAATGCCTTCTTTTCAAAGACCCAATCTTACGAAATCTCATACGTATACGCCTACTGTCAGTTCCAGTGTCTCCTCGTGCACTCGATGATGTTGAGCAAGTTGCTAGGAAATCCCTTCCGCCTCCCCAGGCTCCAGTACATGAATTCCCATTTCGTTTACAACGTCACCAGAGCCATTGTCCAAACCCACCACAAGAGTACGACCGAATTCTTACAACTCTACTTTGGAAATTCTGAGGATAACAAGAATCTGTTATCAATATTTGATCATTTCTTCCATGTTGTGGATCACACCAAGAAGGGAATGGACGTGGGAGTGGATGTCCCAAGAAACGCAGTGGAAGCTGAATCCAGCGACAGACTTCAAGAGGATACGGATGAAGAAGACGACGAGTTGGGTGAAGGTGGGAGTGAAGACGAGCTAGGTGAACTCATGTCCAACAGATTTTCGAAACTGAGAGTCGACTGAACTATTACAGTATAATGATACTTCCCTCCTTCACTAAACTATAACTATATACTCATTCGTAATTACTAATTGCAAAGTTTACTTCCAAGTTTGTTTTGATGACTCATATATGATTTTAATTTGCATGAGTTTTATGAATCATTTACCAAAATCAGATCAGAACCCCGGTTGATTGATTTTAAATGAATAAATAAAGGTGCTCGATCCCGATTCAGACCCAGTTCCCGGACGTTTTCATTTCGGATAGACCCTCTTCCCAACAACTATGTTCATGCGGGACAGAACATCTTTACTATTTTACGCCATTCAACCAGCAGTAAAAAAATACAAAAATTTATGTTTGTCTTCCTAAAATAACTCCGATTGCTCAGCTCAATTTACAACTTACCTGTACGACGCTGACGTACCAGCAGTCCCTTTTCCCACAACATCAAGATCTATTTTGGTTGAAAACAAAGAGAAAGTCTGCTGTTGCATTGCTTGTTGTTCAGAAATCGAAATGTTGGATAAAGTGAGAAAGTCGAAAACTGATAGAGCTGATCGTTTATTCGTGCAGAATCGCAAATTCAATCCATCAATCAGGATACATCAGAAATCTAAGAAGACATTTGAGTGAATTTTGTGCAAAATTAGGAAGTGTTGTATTGTGGTGATTCTTGTTGTGGAGCGTAATGGGGTGAGATTAGCATCCAGCAGACGTGGCCTTCTTCTTCCCACGACGAGGACTCTTCTTGGCCTTCCCTGCTCCGCCTCCTCCTTTGGTTATCAACAAACAAAATCAGTCAAAGTCTTAACTGAGGAAATGGGAAAAGGTCACGGGGTCAAGGGATCATCAAGAACTCTTACCTTTCTTGGCCGCAGATGAAGTTCCACTTCGACGCTTCTTTGAACGCTTCCGTCCCGACGGGGCTGGTCCACATGCAGTGCTGGTGGTGGC
>Ga0194135_10001606_pt1 | contig 13564 bp, 12 predicted proteins | sample LitLau_LLRF_2013_FD_134024 | JGI IMG/M metagenome (GOLD analysis project Ga0194135, IMG submission 134024) | Freshwater sediment microbial communities in response to fracking from North America - Little Laurel Run_MetaG_LLRF_2013 (version 2) | ecosystem: Environmental > Aquatic > Freshwater >...
CCCCCCCCCCCCCTCCCTCTTCTTTTTCTTCTGTTGTTTTTGTAATAAGACTGCCACGCACAAAATTCACACGGAAATCCTTCCGTTCAATAGTACGATCATCGGTGAATTTGCTGCAGCCCGTCTCAACCTCAACTCGCAAGAAGTCAGCGTCCCACTGGTCCCACAATTCAGCTTCAGCAGCAGTAGATACCTCCGCAGGGGAACACTTGTTGGTATTAGTCACTATTAGTTAATAAAAAATAGACTAGAATTGAAGGCAAAAAACCCTGTCACTGGACACGACTGACACGAGACAAGTCATCAGTTTGTGTACTGTAAACTGTAATGTTATCAGGTTATGAGTCGCACCACCACTGCTCTCTCTCGCTCTCTGACTCGTAGCACTAGATATCCTTCAATTCCTTCAGAACAGTGTGTACTGTGGAGAGACCGGTGGGACTTTGGCGCCAAAACTGAATCCAACCACCACCACTGCCCGCAACTCACAAACCTCGAGTCCTACTCCTCCAAAGGCAACGTCGGTTAAAAAGGAGACAACAACAATAGAACCACCACCAGCTTGGCTTCGTTGACGAGGCTGCTGTTCCACTTTTTATATTTACTGACAACCGAGTCGAGGTCACTCGAGAGAGGAATCTTTCAGAACGATAAGAGTACGTGCGTGCGTGCTGCGTGGGGATAAGCGTGTGACAACTGTGACAAGCAGAGATAACAGAATAACAGTCGTTTGTTGTTGAGCGTTGAGCTTTGAGAAGAGCGTTATTTTTATTTCAGATTGACGATATACAATTACGTACAAAAGGGATAGATTATAGCGTTATGGCGTTTTATTTTAATGAGTTCGCAGAGACATTGATGGTAGAGAATCGACCCCTTCCAGTTGGGGGTGGATTTGAAGTAGGCGATGTGAAGGGAATGATGACCTGTCCGTACTATGAGTCTCATGTCGTGGGGTGTGGAAAGTTTGCGAAGCATGTGAATGCTTGTCGTAGGGTAAGTGGTTGTGCTTATTGTTGTTAGTGAAAGGAAAGGGTTTTTTAGATTAATTTTATTTCTAAAAATGATGTGTGATTTCGATTTTGTTAAAACAGGCTGTTGCGGAGGAGGTGCGAAGACAATTTGAAGTGTGTCCGTATAACGCGACACATCACATTCGAACTTATTTGATGGAGGAACATTTGTCAATATGTCCGGATAAGGCTGCATCTGCTATTGGAGTGGAGGAATTGTCTGATCGTACGTAATAATATACTATGATAGTTGTAATGAGTACATGGAGCAGGTCTATGATTTTTACTGACAAGTTGTGTATTGTGGGTTTTGTTTAGAATTTTATGGAAACCAGGTGAGTGAAAGCCCGACTGGAATAGATGAGACAGAATGTACTGCTGAAGCCTCTGGAGGAGATGGGACTAAAGAAACTGGTGAGGTTCCTGCAGAAGGGACTAGTGAGGCTCCTGGAAAAGATGTAATCAAAGAAACTGGAGAGGCTCCTGGAGAAGATGTGGCTGAAGTAACCGGTGAGGGCCCTGCAGAAGATGTAGCTGAAGTAACCGGTGAGGTCCCTGGAGAAGATGTGACTGAAGTAACCACCGGTGAGGTCCCTGGAGAAGCGAAGGAGGATAATGGCAAGGCTCTTGGAGAGAACGCTGAGGAGACTAAGGAGGGAGGTTACATAACTTCGGAAGAGACAGGCGTAGAAGAAGTAGAATACCCCGATGAGTGAACTCGGTGTTTTCTCAAGTGCCAAATGTTATGTAGGTAGCATTACAGAAAAAGCGTAGTTGTTGATTCTGTGTAGTTATTCGCTATTCTCAGTGACTGTTAATTAGTATTCTAGGCAGAGATGGGGTAAACATAAGAAATTAACTGTGTAATAAACAATTGTTATATTGCTGAAGACACTCTGTTCATCGAAATAGCTTTAAATTCCCATCGACTTCTACATACTAATTGATTATCCGCCTTTATCTTTCATTTCAGTTAGATTGAAGAACAAATTGCCTCAGGTGTGAAAAAATTAACGTGAGTTATTTTGCATTGCTGTGAGAGTTGCTGTGAGAGCATTCCTTTTTTCAGTCAGGATATTTTATCTCGAAGAGTTTTGAGTTAGACTGTATTTTAGTTGCAGCACTTGCAGCTAAAAACTTCACAAAACAAAATAATAATTATACAGTACTTCTAGAGTATGAGCTCTATAGGCTTTCATACAATACATCCATTGACTTGCGAATGAGTGGTGGATTCTGGTGAATGACGGGCACTCATATATTGTGAGATTACGATTGTGAACTTTGCCTCTGTTTTTATCCTCTGCCATAAGAACAGCAGTACGTGCTTCAATAATAATGTGATCTCTCCAGTCAGACTATTCAGGTAGCTTAAGATTTGTGCAGGAATATTTGGTGCAGTCGAGGATCAGGTGTTACTGTGTAGACTGTAGACAAAGATACTGTCTGGAAGTCAAAGACTTGACACTGGCCATGGGTTTCATAGAAGTCAACCGAGTACTTATCTTTCCTAAACTTCATTACTTCTTGTACTTTGCAGGTAAATCTAGGCCCATTGATCTTATTATTATCTAAATATAATGTGATAATGATGAATTTTGAAAATGTATTATTTTTATAGGTATGGCTTCCTTCTGGCCATCCATTACTGTCTTTGCCAAACAACTTGGAGTTTCTGAAGTTGCCATCGGAATTTTGTTCAGTGTAGCTCCAGTGACTGGCTTAATATCAATGCCTCTGTTTGGAGCTATCGCAGACAGATTTAAAGCAAAAAAGAAGTTATTTCTTTTCTTCAATATTATTAACTTTTTTGCATTGATGGCGTTTGCATTCTTGCCTCATAAGCCACCAACAAGACCTGTCGTTCTGGAGTGTAACTTGGGAGTAACGTACATCGTTCAAGCTGGAAGTCTCACTGTGGGTTCGAATTCCAAGTGTAATCAAACGGACGTACAGGCGTTTAAAAAGCCAAATCTCATTGAAACGTGTCAAGTAAACTGTGCCATGAACTTCAACGAAACTGTCAATATGTGTGACAACCTTCTCGCTGATAATAAACCGCAGTATTGCTCGGAATTAGATAATTATCAAGATGATCAAGTCATACACACCTCAATGACTTCGAGACTCAAGATCCATGAAGCGCAAGCTATTTTGGATACCCTCTACTTACCTGTTGACACTATTGATGGACTTGGATATTCTTGTGCTGCCAAAACTGGATTTCATAACTGCAAAATTGACTGTCAGGAAGATACCCACCTCAATCTAAGACTCGAGAAGCTTGTTCCTATCGATGACATCTATTCATCTAACGTGTTCTGGAGTTATGTCGTCCTGGTTCTCATTTCTTGGATTGCCTTTGCAGTGGTAACTTCAGTGGCTGACGCACTTTGTTTTCAAAGTCTTGGTAAGTGGAAACGTAACCATTAATTCTTGTATTTTTCCAATTATTAATCATTGTTTTCGAACTGTAGGAGACAAGCCGCATTTGTACGGGGGACAAAGACAATGGGGTGCCATAGGTTGGGGGTTGTTTTCTTTGTTTTCTGGGTACCTAATTGATGTACAGAGCAGTGGGTCTATAATGAAGGACTACACGCCTGCATTTTATTTGGTTTTTATCATGCTGGTGCTTAACTTCATCGTGTGTTTTAAGTGGAATGTAAGGATACATACCAATTACTGTGCGGTGCCGTTGTTTACAACCAACAATTTTATATAGGTTGCAGAAGAAGAAAAACCTCACGGTCTTGGAAAAAGTATTGCAGATTTACTTCTGAATCCACGGATTGCCATTTTTATAATGGCATGCATCGTGGTTGGATTCTGTACTGGATTACTTTGGCAGTTCTTGTTCTGGTATGTTGAAGATATCGCGTCTTGTGATGACATGCAATGGATTAAGGTACTGCAAGGCCTCATAAGCGTTGTGCAGTGTTTTGGAGGAGAGCTGCCGTTCTTTTATGTCTCCAGTAAGTTTAAACACTTCGTAAATTACTACAACTTCATGTTTTGAAGTTTTTAAGGATAAAAAGTAATCTCTTTTTGGACCTTTAGGTTGGTTCATCAAGACTTTGGGGCATGTTCATTGTATGACATTAGTCTTAGTGGCTTTTGGAATACGATTTCTGATCTACTCTCTGATCTCGAATCCTTGGTCTATTCTCCCTGTGGAACTGTTTCAAGGAGTGACATATGGAATCTTCTACTCTAACATGGCATCTTATGCGTACGTTGTAAGTCCTCCAGGGAGTGCAGCAACTGTTCAAGGAATCGTTGGCGCAGCTTTCGAAGGAATTGGTGAGTTGTTACACTTTGATAAGGTGATATTTTGGTTAGATGTTTAAATAAAAATGGTTTATTTTTGTCATAGGTGTTGGAGCTGGCAGTCTCTTGGGCGGAATCCTCTATAAAAGTCTATCTGGAAAGTCAGCATTTATGATTTTTGGGTGTTTTACTCTAGTCTTTGGCATTGTTCACGCTACATCAATGCATTTTATTAACCGGCGATTTAAACCAATTTCACAAGGTAAAGATTCTACTACAGTATTTAAAATGATAAAGTACATCGAGTGAAATCATACAATTTTATTTTTAGATGACACCTTCCTGTCAGAAGGCTTGTCAACCAGTCATTCCGAAATGAGGGATATGGATGGGAAGAAGTTCATGATAGAGGGATATGAAGACAGTCAATGACAATCGCTTTTGCCTACAAGCACAACTCCCCATTTTTTGTGATATCTTAAATAACTGAAGACTACTTATGGCAGCCTGCTTCAAAGTTGTTACCTGTTTTGCTATTCGCACAACCTTTGATCATGTAGCCTCAGTCGTCAACTATACATAATACGAGTAGTATTAATACAACTTATAGCCTGTAAACCCAAAGCTATCTATGTTTAATGAGTTTAGCTAACAAATGAACAAAAAATTTAACTTATAATACGAAAAATACGAGATTACATATATTGTTACTATTGTTAGCAAGGACTCATGTAAGCAGGTGCTTAAATTAACTTAAAGCTTTTTGGTAGAGCTTGTAGCAGTTGACTTTCTCCCTGAAAATCCAGTAGTTCGTGTTCCATCCATTGTTGTTATTGATCTCGTAGCCCGTCTGGAAACGGTGATCTTTTTCAAAGGGCCTGTTATTGCTGTAATAATTTAGAGTTGTTGACTTAATAAAATTTAAAAAACTTCTGGAAATAACTCGCTTTAAATGAATGTAAATTTCTTCACAAACCTTTCAGCTTAGGATATTTTTGTTCCAGTTGATTGAGGATTTTCCTTTTGCATACAAAAATGAAACAAATCCAAATGCTCTGAAGAAAGTTCAGCATATCCAGAATGACATAGTACCAAACAATATATTGGACTTCATAGAGCCAAGCAACAAACTCGAATATCCAAGTAACTCCCATTACAACAAAGAGCTTGAAGAATAACTTTAGCCTGGAAGTTCATACCAAACACCAAATGAGCTTGTGCAGTTGGAAAGTATTCTGTTACCATCATGACAACTAATTTTTCTTCATAAGACTCACGATAAGTTCTGACTGTTATTGGATCTCGCAGTGTCTACAGCTCGTGTTCCTTCCTTGAACTTGTAAATTGTGTAGAATGTCAAGCCCATAAAAATTAAGTTGGAGACTAGTAGGAGTCCAATAATGTAGTAAAGATAGACACCCTTGGCTGCATCGATGAGATGGCATTCCATTTTTCCATACTCTGGGACGATTACTTCACTCTCTGGATCTCTATACATAAGAAGCTCTCAAAATGTACACGAATTCCAGGACAAAACTAACAAGCTTTATAACGTCGGAGTAACAGCCTAATAATATGTATTATATGAAAGTAGAGAAAGTTCTTCGATGGAACCATACGGATATAAGTTTTGTAAAGTAAGTCCTACTAGAACCACGGTGGTAGGAATCCCCCAACCAAATGCCGAGTAGCAAATAAATCTCTTAATTCCTTTGGACCTTCCTGCAACTGGAGCCATGGACCTACACACACATACACAAGATGGAATTAACTGATAAGCTTCTCTCCATGATTAGTGTCCTTTTGGTATTTCTTACTTGAAAGTCCACCACAGATCAAAGTTGATAACTGAAAGCCAAGTGAATATGGAGAGGAAGAAGAAATGGATTATAACTCCTACAGAGAAAAGAAAGTGTCAAATACATCAACTTCTTTGCTGCTCTTGCAATGTCCTTTGGGTGTTTTGATCACCAGATAATTGGGTAATCACACGTCCATGTACCTATGCAAGTGCAGAGAAGTGATGAATGCTCGTGTGCCTTGAAAGTCTCATCCACGTAATATAATCCGATAAAACAATTCCATGTCATAAAGACAAAAAGGAAGAAAATGGAAAACGCGAAAGACAGTATTGTCCACCCGTGAACATTTTGTTTTTCCCAAAGAAGAATGTATACGAGGATTGTGACAAATATGAAAAATGTTGCGGGGATGAATCCAGAGATGTACAATGTCATTTTAATGGTCTTCTTCTGCAATAAGGAATAAAGCAAAAAGTATCCATCAGTTGTGAATTGAAGATCTACGATGAAAGCAATCTATAATATATCTGTAGGTGGTTGTGTGGGTTTTTTATTATTTTCATGAAAGCTTTTAGAAACGACGTTCTGACCTCTTCTGAAGGATATGTGTCTTCGGGCCAACAGGTAAATAAGAGCTGATCTTCTTCTTGTCCAGAGTAAACGAGACCTTTTCTGTCGTTTTTCTCCTCAAGAAGTCCAACGAGACAAAAGTCATCCCAGTTCATCATCCATCGTCTCTCTTTCCCCGCATACTTGACCTTTCCATTTCTCAGTAATCGGAACCTTGTAACGTAAAGAGTACGAGCATACCGTGTAGTTTACAGTAAATCGATAAAAATTTTCATGAAAATGTATAGTCAGTCATGTTTCAAGTGCGAAAAGGTATTGCAACTGAACTACGGCGTAGCACAGCTCGGAAGTCTCTCTACAGTTATATAGTACGACAATGCCAGAGAGAAATCATGATGATTGCATCCGGCTAAGCCAAAAAAGTCCAAATAAAAATGCAGACTTAGCTGTACAATTATCATGCTACACCTTATACAACATGGGAGACCATGTGTACGAGTTCTTCCAAGCTTTGGACTACATAGTGAAAGTGACCAACGATGAATAAAGTAGTAATGAGAAGTTAAGGGAGTCATAAATCATTCTTATCGTTTACTGCTCACCAAACATTAGCAATGATTCATCTTGGAAACATAGAAACCCTAAAGGTGTCTATGTACATTACTTCTGTAAATGTGTGTATAATGTGTTCGCCTTCAGATCGAGCGTGTGAGGTTGGACAATTATGTGGTATTTATAAGCTCTTTCAGTGGACACTTTCGACAAACTTTTAATTATAAATGATGCGAAGATATTTCCCAGAAGGAGTTTAAGTTTCAATTAGCACGCAACACAATAGGGAATGAATTTTGAAAGTCTTACGGAGCTTTGATGCTTCCAGGAACTTCCTTCAGAGAATAATGGAAGAGCGGACATGCTGGATTTCGTTTGTAGAAGTGAGGTCGAATAGTTTGACTCACTTCAGGGCTCAGTTTGGTAGTCCCTTCATTGTTATAGAACGTTGGGTTGTACTGACTCTTTGATGGACGACAGTATCCTTTCGTCGAATTTATGAACATGGATTTGTCAATTGGACAGCATATTGGAATACAAGGTGTCAACTCATCTTGGCAATCTATCTCACAGACTCGAACCGACACTCTTGTCTCATATATCCTGCAGACACACCGAATAATTTATCTCAAATAAATGGCCTGTCAATTTTACATTTTCTCATTAGACCACATGCGTGAAGTTCTACTGCAACAAGTAGCAAATAGTAAATAGCATGGAAAGTGACAAAGTGAGATGAAACAAACACCGCAAATCCCTACACATGATGGAACTGAAGAGAAGTGTAATCAAAACTCATTGTGTTTTGACATTACTCACGTCACAGGACATGAGGTATTTTAATGAAATTTTGGTTAGAAGAAATGAAAGGCACCGGTATGGATACATATGTGGATAATATGAATTCTTTTCAAGGTCTTTACCTTTGAATACAGAACTCATCGGGCCGGAAGTATTCAGCTCCATACTTTAGAATTCCTTGGGAAGTGAATTGCAGCTGAATGTTGTAGTCTTGATATTCCGAAGAATTGGAATTCACAGAAAAATCATCGCTTCCGTTAAGTGATGTGATGTTATTTTCAGATATCACACTGTTTGGAATTTCCATCTCAGAAAGCTCGGTAAATATGAACATGGTAACTTCTGAAGTTAATGAGGTACATGAAAATTCATCTGGAGATACTAGCCTAAAATTAGCAAGGCACCGCAATATACCGATGTAATTGAAATATGATATGACAATATATACAATGCTTGGCATAATAATTACATTACCGGAAAGAAGTATTACTGAAGTCCGTCATGAGATCTTGAGTAGCAGTCCAAATGTTTGTCAAATTCAGCTCTGTATCTCCAGTCTCAAAATCGGGACACTTGTGCAATTCTGTTAGCTTCTCTTGTACAGTCTCGGACCAAACAAATTGAATGAAGAAAAATAAGTAACAAAAGATTCCCGACGATACACAATTCGCTATTTTATTCATAACCACTGAGTGAGTGCTTTTCAATTGAATTGAAGATTTGCAAACCATATATTTTTGTGGAAGGTAAAGTGAGACAGACGAATAGAAAGTTACTTAACGAGTGAACAAGAGAAAGTAACTGTGCTTTCTCATGAGCAGCTTCTTTTACTTTGTTTTATACACTTGAGAGTGGAAGCAGCAAGGGACTTTTGGTCGTGTCTCTGTATGCATGACCACCAAAAACCAAACTCATGTGTAGTTTAGACTTGGGTTCACGTAAATCTGTTATCTGATATAGTGCTAATACTGAAGTGGGTGGATATTTTGGAGAAAACTATAAGCATGGATATTTAGTATTAAGGCTTTCGACTGGGCTTGAGTAAGGATGAGCCTTATTATTCGTTCTCCAAATCCTTACCACGCGCACGGCTTATTTCATTGAAATCATTTGGTCAATCTGCAAACTTGAACTTGATACTTAGATTGCTAAATTATTTGTTTATCCCTAATTACGGGAATCCGTTGTGTTAAGTCTAGTGTAGTTTTCTCCGTTTACCCTTACACTATTCGTTGATGTCTTCAACCTACTTACAGCTTTATGGCTCAATTGGTGATTAATTTGTATTCAAGCACTAAAGTGTTTACGTACAAATGTCACTCTAGTTTAGAACGAACATTATGCAAATCCTTGGTAAATAAATATAAAACGAAATGGGTGACGACAGAAGAGAAAAGTGCTTAGAGCCAAGTTACACGTAAGAGCAGTACACATAAAAATTAGGATTCACAATTAACTGCAAAGTTCACAATATCACTGCGAAAGATGTGCGCAGCCAAAATTTTGTCGTGAGGATATGAGATTTCGGGAAAGTAATTCACACAACTGTGGTAATTGACAAATCAGCTACTCCCAAATCATGTCTTCTCACTGCATGCGAATGGCATTTCGGACTAAACGCTTCACTGAGTATTTAATTGACTGTGCAGTTGTCTCCCGACTTTTCCAGGTTTTGTCTCCGGGACTTTGTGTGTTTCTCCCCATCAAATTAAATCTATCCTCATTACTGTTTCCATCCTGGTAAAAAAAACTCCACGAGGTATTTAAGCTTACCTGGTCCTATATACACTTTGATGTCGTGTACAAACAAAGACAGTAGAAATAATTATAAAAAGGTAGTGTATGAAAAGATACAGTTACAAAACAATCTCTTCTATTTCTAAGTAGCTGGAGTTTACGTATATATATACTGCTTCGTGTAATATGTATCAATTTGGCCGAATGAGATTGAAAATGATTTTCCAGGACTTGAGTGTGAGGCTGCATTAACCATTTGCTTCGAACGATGTTCATTAAGTTCCTAGTCAGGATATGTTTGATCCTTTGTGTGAATATGTGACTCACCATCTAAGACTAACAATAAGATGGTTTTGATTCACCAAGTAGATATTTATGAAACCTTTGTATAATTCTTTCACAATGAACTGGAAATCCATATAGTACATAGTACGACTGAAGGCATGCGATTAGGGTCTATCAATTTTTCAAGAACTGATCTTTCATGCATAAGTTCAAGTTTAGATAATGATCATGTAACACATGTAGGATTATGTTATTCCATTGGTTGGTAGTCGATACACGGATCTTTGGAATAATGTAAGGTAGGATTCGATGTATATAAACTTATGAGATGAATTCAACTATTATAAAAGAACAAAGGCATATTAAAACTCTGTATATAATAATAGAGTCTCGCAACCTCCTACAGACACCCAGCCAAAAAGCTTCAGTAGTATTGTGCAAGTAGAGAATTATTTTGTACTGGGCATAATGCGGAGTGTCATTATTAATATGGTGACAAAAACAGCATACAGCCATTTGAGGAATAGTTAAAGTTCTTCTAAAGCAATTGACGCATAATGAATAGGGCTTAATGTGGTAGTAATATGCACATTTTATGAGAAATCCATGAAGTCATTCTCATTGTCTGCTGTATTGGAATTTTTTTCATTACCAGATCTTTTCATAAATGCAGTCCTCACCTTCTATTTCAAGGAATGAGATTTTCCACGAATGAGAGTCGTGTCTTTTTCAAGTCGTGATGTCAATTGACACCCATGAGGTTCTTCGATCATATAATTTCCAAATCTGAATTTTTGTCCCCTAGTCATCAAACAAGCAAATGAATGCCGTGAACAACATAACTCACTGCATCAATGCTAGAATAGGAAACCCTAGAGAATGTAATTATTACGTGTGTGTGTGTTGCGTCACATTGCATAATTCACTTAAATATATACTTAGTGATGTATTCTGTTCTTGAAGAAAGAAAATTGAAAGAACAAGAATGAGTCTTCAGACACTCCATCTTATACAGCCCGTAAATAAATGTCTGTAAGTATTTTAGTGGGTGTAAATTTCCAAGAAGACAGGAAGCGGTGCCGTGAAGAAGCCTTTTAAAAATAAAGAATGACTTTGCATTGAGGGGAAGTTGGTGGAGAGAAAGCGAGGATTAATGGGTTCTCGCGAAGTGAAATGGAGAAAGCAAGTGAACTCGCGTTCTATGTTGTCCTAGGCTTAGAACAGATCTTCTTTATTGCATGAAATAAGTAGAACTGACTTTCCTCCTACATAACCAGACTTGAATGTCACCAGATAATTTACATTTGCAGTGCCTCCTGTGTCTTAAACTCCCTCAGTATTGCAGTAACAAACCTACATGGCTACTAAACTTCACGAACGATGGAATTTTCCAACCTACAACTAAAACTGTAAGTATGCTGCGTAGTGCGTACTGGCTGGGTACAGCTAAATGAACTGAACTTTTTGAATGAACTATCGTATAATACTATTGGAAGTGGTTACCGAAAAATTACCTCGCTGATATTGCTGATGTACTTTAAATATGGTCAGCAACAGCCACTTTATTCAGCACATTTCTAGTTTTAGACATGCATTTACAATTAATCTCCAAATAAATTAAACTGGAGCGATTTTACACAATAAATATATATATTTTTTACACGCTTACGTTAAAGTGCTTTGATGCATTCATACGGCAGCGTAGCAGGTCGAACCATTGATAATAATAACAAGATAGCTAAAATAAAGTCATGTAACAGTTTGTGCCGTTCAAGGTACAATTGAGATCTGTGGAAATACGATCGAATGAGATCAAGTTGAAACAAAGTTAATAATAAAAACAGACCTTAGTAAGAATAAGCTTTGAGAAAAATTGAAGATTTAGTACGTGGTGAGGTGGGCCCATACTGACAATAGCAGCTAGTCCTGTAGCCGTAGCTTTGAAGCTAATGGCTGACAAATTTTACCATGTTATTGATACAATTTGATTACAGTTACAAATGTACCTTCAGTAACAAAAGGTTTCAAGAATTTCACATCAGTTAATGTAGAGACAATTAAATATAACTTCTAAAATAAACTCATTATTAAGACAACAGAAATTTTACACAACATACGATAAATTAACTATCTACGTTGATTTGTATGCATCATAATGTTATCGTGTGCATTAAATACTTGATTTAGTGACGAACAGTCTCTCTCTCTCCTAATTGTTTAAACGGTGTGTAGAAATCTGGCTATATCCAGGTAAAATTAATTATCTGTTCACGCATATGATACTTCTGGAGAGAATAGAAAATCATCTTGGATTAGTAGTAGAATATTTGACTACACTTGAAAAGTACAAAAAAGTACAAAGACTTAATAAATGTTAAGTAGAAGTTAAAACTGTTAAAATCTCCTCAGAAATTGTACGAACACTGCACGTATTGATAATTTTTACAAAAACTTCTGGACTGAGAAGGGAGGAAGAACACATTACAATAATTTCTTTCTATTCCAGAATAGTTGGATATGGGATTACGTCGGTTACTTTGATTCTGACAAATCTAGCTCTACATTCCAAGTGTCATTTACTCTGTTTCCTTTTTCGAACGATCTTCATCAAAGCTTGTCTAAATTCTTTCGACCCAAACGCGTAGATTAAAGTATCGAGAATGGCTTGTAAGGGAAGAATAGACCTCATGTGAACTACCAAGTATCTCCACAGGGTTTCGACGAGGTCGCAGTTCAATTCGGATTTGTTTCCATCCTCGCAACCTCGATGGAGGGGAATTATTGTGACTATGGGAAGAATGAAGACCCACATGGGAATCATAATGAGTAGTACAGTCCTCGCGAATCTTATCGAAGGGAACAATCGACCAACCTGCAAAAATTTAAAAAATCAAATTGCGTGAGACCACCAGCAACTAAAAAAATTCATGAAGATTAAATAAATATGCCACTCATACGTGAAACATGTGGGCTCGAGCGAAATGCAAATTCCGGAACAATTGAAGTCTCGGAACAGCGACGTTCTGTGGAATGATTCTGTGAGTCTGACAGGTAACGAGAGAGCGACTCCTTGGAATGACATGAGTATTGTTGTTGAGGAGGTGATTTCCACTGATGGAGAGATCATTGGAAGGATCATTCAGCTGTGACATCGAAGTCATTTTGCATCCTAGGTCAACTTCTGCCGGAAAATTTCCTACGACAACTGCAGGAGGGATTGCAGGATCAGGTTGCACCACAAGAGAAATAGGAACAGACAGAGTGTCAGGGATTGTCGGGAGAGAAACAGTTCTGACAAGTGGCGTCGTAGTTTCATCTAAAAGGTGAGAAGTGGAGTGGTCAGAGGGGTCACAGAGGGCGTGCCCCAAGTTGTTGACATCAAGTGGTCCAATAACGACAGGGTCCGAGAGAGGTAGAATGGGAGAGTTTATGGTAGGGATTGCGTGGTTTGCAGCACAAGTTGTAGTAGAAGTCAAGTCTTCAGAGGAGACTCTCATGGGAAGAATGACTCCATTGGGAGCGTTGGCAGTGGTA
>Ga0194135_10001607_pt1 | contig 13563 bp, 16 predicted proteins | sample LitLau_LLRF_2013_FD_134024 | JGI IMG/M metagenome (GOLD analysis project Ga0194135, IMG submission 134024) | Freshwater sediment microbial communities in response to fracking from North America - Little Laurel Run_MetaG_LLRF_2013 (version 2) | ecosystem: Environmental > Aquatic > Freshwater >...
AATCGTCAACTTATGTGATTTCAACAATACTTCGAAACTTTGCCTTGGTGACGTCATTATTTCATCGTTCTAGTCATGACAAAATGCGCAAAAATGTCGCCCGTGTTAGAGGAAGGAATAATACTAAACTACCCCACCGCATACTTTCACGCTCTTTTTAGGTACTTTTCTGATCTAATTACAATGATAAAATGATGACACAGGAGCGGTGTGTGTGTCAAGTCCAAACGTATCACATGTATACGGTGATGATGACTGTTCATGTGACTGCGTCCACTGCGTGAGTGAGTCTCACTGACTCTTGCAGAAGGCCATTCTGATCATTACTCATTGCTTGTTTCTATATGTCTCCGAATGAGTTATTTTATACGTAGCTAGGATTCTAGAAATAGCATCCTTATATTTTCTATGATTGTGTTTACAGCAAACACGTTTTGTTAAAGAGTTCCGAAGGACTGAAGGGTATTTTCATTGAAAGACCAGACAATCACCCTTTAATTTCAACTTTTTTCTAGATTTTGGCTATACAGGCATAAGCAACTTCACAGAAGGTTGCATACTAATCTTCAGTTGAGTGAGTACTGAGTAAAAAAGTAACTACAGAAATATGGCCTGAAACTGTGTGGAGATTGGACAATCAAGCCAGAATATGTACAGAGCAAAGAACTAGGGGCAATTATTTGTAGATTTTCTGAAAGCATTGTAGCGTTCTAGCAACGTTGCTAGAACCGTTTTCGTTTCCAGGACCTTGCATTGTATCACATGTACAACGCAATTAGCTTTTATAAACCCCGATAACCAAGCAATTAGTTAATAGAATTTAATTAATTCCTTCATTTCTCTTTGTTTAATTCCAGGAGGATTCAAAGAGTTCTCTAGACTCCATCCTGACTTGACAGAGTCTTCGGTGTCTCTCGCGATACCTTCCCAACGTAGCAAAGAGAGTGGGGTGAACTTCTCACCCCTTGCGACATCCCCATTGACCTCTGTATCATCAGGTGCAATGACTTCTTCGCTGGAAACTGAACCCCCTACTCAAGTCCTCCCTTTCCTGTGGGTAGGAAATGCTAGGGATTCAGGGGACTCTCAGCTCCTCTCCTCACTCGGAATTCGCTACGTTTTGTCCCTCACGACACACCCACCCCCCGTCATTGCCCTTGCCTTCCAATCCGCATCGTCGTCTGGGTCAAATGCTACCAATAAGTTACGAACTAAGTGGATACCTGTTAGTGACAACCTTACAGAAAATCTAGCTCCTCACTTTGAAGATGCTTGTCAATTCATCGGTACAGTTTTAATCCCTTGTAATATGTGAAAGATGCTATTAATCAATAAGATAATTATTAATTCATTTATTTTTATTTCTTATAGAGGAGGCTCGTTCGGAAGGAGCGAACATACTCATTCATTGCCAAGCAGGAATCTCCAGGTCGCCTACTATAGCCATCGCTTACATTATGAAGCATGCTGACCTTTCTACTTTGGAAGCCTACGCTGTTGTCCAACGATGCAGAAGAATCATTTCTCCTAATCTTAATTTTATGGGACAACTTGTCGAATTTGAGACAAAATTGAAGAACTCGAATTCTTCTTCTTCATCGTCATCTTCGAGCTGCTCTTCAGAAACGATGGAAGACTCCTTGTAAAATTCCCTATATACTACATACAGTATTGTGTTTACGTTTAGGACAATAATGAGTCAGTCAGTCAGTTAAGACAGTCACCTTAATTGTAAACTTTGGTTATTAAACTTCCAGTTTATTATTCTTAGACCTTTGACCCTTCCACGTGTTGTGTTCCAGGTTGATTTTTATTGTTAACCTCCTCTAATATATTTTAGTTAGCCAATTAACTTAACTAATTAAGGTTAACTGGATGAAGTACTTAATTAGTGTTCTTTGGTCATTTACTTGCTTCACCCACGTACATGTAAAATCGATACTCAGCATTTAAGGAAATTGCTTGTGTGTGTCTTTAACCATCGAATTAATTAGAGACTACATTTATGGAAAACTCATAAGTCGGACCAAGAAACTCTGTCTCTTCGTGTTGTGTAACTTAAAGAAGTCTTAAATAATTAAGAAATTAAATGTGATTGAAGTTCAGGTATTAAACTTAAGTAGAATCGGAGGTTTATAGTTTATAGTATGGGTATTCATGAATTGCTTCGTAAATGCCGTAACTATCGTAATCTTCGTAACCCGTAAGATTTAAAACAGTGTTACGAAGATTACGATAGTTACGACATTTACGAAGCATTCATGAATACCCTCAGTGTCTAGTCGTTACAAACGAATAACGTATTGTTATTCCTATGATTTTATCAAACTGTTAACGAACCATTACATAGTTATTGATTGCCATTTTTTGTTAAATATCGAACTTAGTTAAGGAGACTACGTAAGAGGAAGTAGAAACAACGTCGTCACTTAAGACTGACGGAGGGGAGTTTGATACAGAGATAATAATTTATTACTAAATACAACAAATGTAACTGAGATCATATCGCAGAATATTGACATGTCATCGTCTCAGACTGAAACAAAGTCAACTTTTTTGTGAAACAAAATCAACGAGAACAATAAACGGATGAGTTGGTTTTACTTTGCGGAGAGCTTTATTTCGCTAAACTTACAAGTTACATCTGTTTTTAATCTAAATCCTTGACGTGTGCAGATTTTTATTGGTATATAATTGTATAATCCAGATTTAATCTTTTCTGCAGAAATTCTCTTGCCCAGTATTCTTCAGAGTAATATCTATGCAGTTTTCAATTATCTGTTGTGAAGAATGGAGAAGACTCCTCTGCTTCTTAACTCGAGGGAAGAACCTCCAGGAGACCCGTCCTCAATTGTGTCTCGCCTTCCTCTTCTATTTCGATTTAAAGGGACAGTAATTATCGCAACCTGGTGGCAGATTCTTCTTGTTGTTATTTATTCAGCAATCGTTGTATACATTCACGAATATGTGGAAGGAATTCGTATTAACTTTTCACAGGCCCTTATTGATATTCTCGGGATCGTAACAGGACTCTTATTAGCCTTCCGAACAAACACGGCATATGAAAGATATTCAGAAGGAAGGGCTTTGTGGTCTCAAATGACTTTGAACATCCGTGACCTAACGAGGATAATTTGGATTTGTGTGAAGGAGGAAGGTCGTTATTCTTCAAAGTCGACCGTTGAAAAAAAGTCAGCCATCAACCTCCTTGTAGGATTTGCAGTGGCAACGAAACATTATTTGAGGGAAGAATATTCTTATGACTTTGCTGACCTGAAACATCTTATTTCCCATTTGCCTGTCTTCCACACTCCGTCGTCAAATGTCCCCATGAGCTACCAGGAGGAGATGGATCATTGTACATTGGAAGTCACAGATTTGGCTTCAACAATGACAAGAAGAAAAAAACACTCTTGCGTGAAGGACCCTCTGAAAGCAAGAGATGTGGTGACTCCAACCAACATTCCTATAGAGCTCTCATATTACATCGCGTCTTACATTATGTCGGTGCGAGACAAAGGTCAATGTGATGAGGCGACTTATACTTTAATGCAAACAGGTGAGGTTGATAAATTATAGAATCAATCGCGAAAAGACGACAGGAAAGTAAAGTATGAGTGTGGGGTGCGATTTGTTATTATTATGCAGCTCTATCCAATCTCGTGAGTTGTCTCACGTCATTCGAAAGAATATTGAGGACTCCAATTCCATTGGCGTACTCTGTGCATCTTCACCACATGACATGGCTTTACTTGTTGGCGTTGCCGTATCAAATTATGGAAGAGTTGGGATGGTGGACGCTCCCGGTGGTGGCAATAGCCACGTTTTCCTTCATCGGTATTTTAGAGATTGGGTGGGAGATTGAGAATCCTTTTGGGTACGATGCTAACGACCTTGTAAGTTTCGAATTCGCTATCTGAGGAAATCATGCGCTAATCAGTGAAGATTCACGGAAATGATGTATTTGCAGCCACTGGATGATTTTTGTAAAGTCATTAAGCTGGAGATAGATCGAGTAATAATGCAAAGACCAATGAAAGCAGAAGAATGGATTTTCAGCGATTCGAATCAGCCATTCGGACCGGAATGTTCCTTGAGTGCCAATGACCTTGTAAAGCGACCCTTGGAACACTTGATACCCCCCAAGTGGCCTTCATCAAACAACCACCTAAGGGTTCCGTTATAGTCTTACCAACATAAATACTTTTTGCTAATTCCCTCAAAATGTATGCTAATTTTTTCCTAATTAAATGTACCTTTGCCTTTACTAAATTCTTAATTATTTTCAATATTTTATTTTTAACTCCTTGAAAAGTCCTTGGAATTTTTCTGTGACGCAGAGACCAGACAAACGATCGAATCTCATTAATTCATTCTTCGATCGGCTATAGATCCTTAAAGAAAGTTTAGACAGTTACAAGCAACATCGTTTCGTTATCATTTTAGTCATTTTGTATGTCATCTTTTCTGGAGTTTTAGTGAGTGCATTAATTGCTTCCCACGATTTTCTTTGCGGGGTCCATTCGTCCATTATAACAATTTTTGGTCCAAGCCACGGATGCAGATCATCCGGAGTCCAAACCAACTCGCTTAGGAATGTCCAGAGATGAGCATAAACTAACTTAAGACAGTAAATTGTAGCTTCCTGTCTTAAATACGTGGTACGCATTTGAAACCATTATACAGACGATCTTGATACTGCAAGCAATTTAGAGCAACATGTGCGAAATTAAATTTAATTCGGGCTCAGGTAACAGTTTGCGTTGTAGTACTCACTAACAAATAAATAAATATGAAACTAGTATAGGATGAAGAATTAATCTGTCTTGGATCTTTCCATTGTGAGACTGCGGTAAAGAGTTGTCGAGTGCCAAATGAGAACAGAAAGAACGGAACCTCCAATGGCACCTCCCCAGTATACCTTCAAATGATCACCTTTCGTGACCTCTCCGCAGTTGTACTGCAATGAAGTGGCTAAGACGGGATTGAAGTAGCCTCCTGACATGTCAAACGCTGCAAAAGAAAACTTTTGATCAGCACGGAGCTCAAACTAAAAGCGATAAAAGCGATCGAATTAAAACCTGACCTGCTACAACTAAAGCTGTTCCAACAAACGCTGTGATAGGAACTCCGAACTTGGGATTAAGTTGAGACATGACACGGCCGGTCAGTTGACACATGCACGTCGCAAGGCCCTCGATTACTGCGCCGTGAATTACCGGCACCTTACAGATATATTCACGTCATTATCTCTGAGATAGATTTACTTGCATCAATACATACTAAATAAACTATTAGCCCTTTAAACCGTGAAAGATGAATAATCTAAATACATACTATGATTTAATTACCGTTAAATCTGCCGAGCAGCGATTGGCGAGTATTCGTGAGGCATGTTGAGACTCAAGTTTCATTGCCCAGAATTTCTTAACATAAAAGGGGTATATGGCCCAGCCACTGAAAACCTCAACGAAGATGATAATGAGGAGATGTTTAAGTTTGGTTTGCCCTTGAATAAAGTCTTCGATGTGAGTGTAGGGACAGGCAGAAGCGTCATCCCATCTAAAGGACCACCAAATAGTGAGGAGAAAGAGGATAACCGCATACGCATTTATTCCATAGTTGTCTACAACTGGACAGAGTGTATAATCAGCGGTCAAACATTTAATACACTGGCTCACATTATAGCAGTATGCTCTTACTTATGCAAAGTTCGAAGCAACAACTGCAGAGTTCTGCGGACGCTACAAACTCCTTAGCGAGTCGTTTAAGAAGCGTTTCTTTGTAGAAGGAGAGGTTGATGAACAGCCTGGAAAACTCTGACAGGAGAAGAGTAAAGATAATAAACCCTGTGGAGATCCAAAGATCTTTCAATTCTTTCGAAAGGAGTGCGTCGTAAAAGGCCATAATGTCAGAGGTAGTCGTCGCTGGGTATTTCGAGCAACTGTTTACACTCAGGTGCACTTGATTTTGAAGACAACCAAGTGATCTTCGACTTTAGGATTTTTTCTGTCGAGTTAAACTGCATTGAAAATGCAACAGTGACACAGAAGAAGCCACTGCGCGACTGCCTATAAAGTTTATTTTGGGTGAATGTCATCCACGAGGGATTGGTAGTGACGTATTTTTAGAATTTTAGACTACTCGGCAACCGTCCAGAGAGTCTCAATAGAATTCTAGTAGTCGTTTAGCTGTGTTTTTGGCTGATAGACCTCCCTGATTTGATGACATTGATGTCCTGAATTCAAGCTCATTTCAGCATGAATACAATCAGAAACAAGAAATAACTTAAGTAGATACATGCTCTGTCTCACACAAGAAAACTTTAGACAAGAGTTGATACTGGGCAAGGCATGAAAGAAGTATCACAGTAAATAATTTGTTCATCGCCACATGAACTGATGAAGTAGACAAATGTTTAAAACCGTACATAAAATGACTACCTTCTTCTATTTAATTAATATCGTTAACAATCAACAATCTAAACTATTAATAAAGACTAACCTGACGCAATTCAAAACCATTAGACAAGTCAGACTTAATATTAATAGTAATAATTTTTTATTTAAATAATTGTGACTTAGCTATAGATCACAATTATTTAAGGAATTAGTTATAAATTAACAACTGTTGTTGACTAAGGTTCATGATAGGGATATTCAGGAAGAGTTAGTCTAATCTTGGGGCAAGGTTGTGGGAGGTCTTCCGGGGGAACAAAGTCCTGAAGTGGAGGGGGAGCTCGAATTTTTCTTCCATGTTTTCCCGTTTTTCGGTGCCATAATCCAGAGCGAGGACGGTAACCCAAATGTCTTAATCTGTTGGCACTTCCGATTGGAATCGTGTTGTGAATAATATTCGAAATCCGTCCTACAAACCATAATGCTGATAAATCAGAAGGTCAGAACTATTACAAGCGAATAATAAATTAACAAGACCTACCAACAACACCAATGCACATTTGATCAACAGAAATTTCCCGTTTTGAAGGAATAGATATGACAACTCGGTTTCCGATCTTTCGGAGAATTGTACATTGAGTCCCCGCACCTCGGGCAAAGTACCCACCAAATCCTGGGGAAGGCTCGACGTTACAAACTACAGTGTTGACAGCAAGAGAACCCAAAGGATAAGCATCGCCTTCATTCGGTCTCACTATTCGGAAGAAGACACCATGAGCATGAACTTAATTCACGAGTCATATCATTTCCTCATAGTCGAGTCATAGTTTATTTATCTCTAAGGAGTAAAATGAATACCAGCGATTCGAGTAAGTTCAGAAGATGTCTTGATGATGTCACCCGGTTTCATGTTCTCAGTGGCGAGGATGTAGCGAAGTCTGTCGCCACTGCCGACTAAAGCAACATGAGCAGTTCGCGTTGGTTCAGGAAACACTTCCAGAACTCTCTCGACCAGCGGAGGACTTCCTTGAGGAACATGGCGAGTATAATCAACCCACAAGAGTGGCCACTTGATTCCTCCCCCAAGAGTCCCGACCACAACGTGTCCTACAGAAGGAGACCAAAAGCAAGTACGAATATTAGTTGTAAAATCCAGTAGTTGACTTTAATGTTCCATGTCAAAGAGAGACTCGCCGGTCCCTTATAATTTCTCATGAGTTTTTACCTGTGACGGGATCACGGCCAGCGAGATTTGTGTATGGAATAGGTTTGATAGTATACTTGTCAGGATAGTGGATGACCCTCCTGAAGTATCCCCCTTTCCCAGGTTTGGGTACATAAATATCTTTGAACCTGTGTCGGACTGGAAGTGTAAACGCTACACCTCCTCCAGTTGACACGACTCCACCGGCTGCAAAAGAGTCGATAAGTAGTCCTCTAAGTACCTTCGGAGTCTGGATGATGTTTAACAAGGGACTTCCATGGGGAAGTCCCAGTTTGAGGACAAACATTCTTAAAATGCCACCACAGTGGAGGTCACAGAGTTTTGATATTGCCGAGATATTAGAGGTATTTGAAATTGGCGGGCATTCTTATCCCTTTTTAGTCTCTCTAGCTCTAGCTGTATTATTGTATCACAACTTGTCAAACAGGAGGGACAAACCGTGAGGCCTCGGAGGGGCGACTAGAGAATTGACACTCAAATGAGAAGGTGCGACGAAGGAGGGCGACCGACCGCGTGATTTGAAATGGCGGCGCCTCACGTACAATAAAGATCAGACGACCACCACCGCTGCTGCAAGCTCAGACGGATGAGTAGCTCACAGACCGTGACTTGATAGCGCCGGATTATCCGGATCGATTCTTTGTTTGCCTCACCTAGTACTTGACCAACAGTGATCCAAGTGACATTTTTATTGATAAGTGAATTTGACACAAGTTATTAGTAGGCCGGCGAACGTAGGGTGTTGGAGAGTGGAGAGAGAGAGGAGGTGATTGTCAATGAATCCGAGGGTGGTAGTGGGGGGACGAGCGACGATGAGTGCGGAGGCAGCGGCGGAAATGATAACGAACTCAGGGGACGAGACGGAGGAGGAGGGGGAGATTGTGTTCCTCAAGGAAGAAAAAAAGGGGAAGCCCCATCTCAAGAAACGACTGGCGAATGGATTTAAAGGCAACTTCTTGAGTCGAGGAAAGCAGATGGTCAACATGGTCTTGCAATCTATGACGAAGAATTCAGATTCATCGGGGAAGTCTGGGGCGATTAAGTCGTCACCTGCTCCTGCTGCTACTAATGGGAAGAACGGAAAAGTGCCTCATGATGACGCTGATGAGTACGACTTCAAAGATGTACAGCAAACACCACCTTCAAATAAAATGTATGGAAGAATTATACAAAGTAAAGCGAATGGGAGTAATAGTAAGACTCGTTTGCGTCATGCTAATAACCCATCGGCGAGTGGGACTTCCCCGTTGACGAATATCAAGCGTCCTGTCCCAGCTTTGAATCATATCAATGGCAAGAAACGAGTTTTTGAAGAGGACTTGATGGATTTGGATGAGCCAGAGGAAACCGAGACTAAACGGAAACGGGAAGAGAGCAAGGTGGATATTTCGGTGTTGAGAGAACTTCCTGAAGAGATACGGAAAGAAATGGCACAGCATTACGGAATTGACATGGCCGAGTTAGAAATTGCACCGTATGAACCGGCAAGCCCTCTTTTGTATTCTCCAACAATTGAGGCAGGAATCGAAGCTAAGGAATTTAAACCTAATGATTCGTCTGATGAAACAATTGAAGCGGTTCTTAAGGCTTCTAAATTAGAAGCTGAATCCCAGAGCTCTATTAATCCGTACGAAAATGTTGATGAAATCGATCCGACTTTTTTGTGTGCCTTACCGAACAATTTGAGAAACGAGGTGCTTCTTCAGGTCCAAGAGGTGAGTTTGAGTCTCAGTATTGTGTGGCATTCTGGATTTATCTCTTAGAGTAGTAATTTAACCTTACTTTTCAACTTTAAAATTTTCAACCTGTTGATCAAGAATTTAATGAGGGCTCATTATGTTTGTAGGCCAAAGAGAAACGAGGAATAAATATTCCACAGAATTTGCTGGATTCCCCGCAGCCTTGTTCTTCACGCCAATTTCTAGAACGGCAAAAATTGCGACGCTTGGCGGCAGAAAAAGCGGCTGCAGCAGCTGCTGGCCAAAATGGTGCTGTAAATGGAGTGTCCTCTCCGCCTGCATTAGTTCCTGTGAGAGACGAAGACTTGATCGACATAAAAGATGGCATGCTGGAGACCCCACCTCCAGAAGATCCTCAAGTGTTTACCCCAACGCCTCCTTCAACAAGTGACAGCGGTGGTAATCGTTCTACAAGACTGAATGGGAAATGGAGTTCTACGAGGAGGAAACTGAACTTCGATGAAGATGGAAGTGATATGAAGAGGTTCACCAACAGATTTCCCAAGGCTACAATAGCTTTCTATCCTCCAGCTCCTTCCAAGCGTAATGTGGATGTGTCGAGCAGTAGCGAAGAGGACGAAGACGAACGGGGAAGATTCTATGAGCGCAAAAAAAGTAAGGAAGATGAGAGTTTCAAGATTCGTTTTGGGACTGTGGAAGAAAGGCCTGCACTGAACGACGAGGTGGACGAATACCAAGTCCACAAAGTTATCACGAAGGCGATACTGGAAATCAAGAATCCTACTGTAGGCGATATATCCCCACTATTCGATTACTTCGATAACTTGGTTTCTGGAGGATGGATTGATCGGTCTGTAGCCTTGTTGAAGTTTCTGTTCCAAGAATTAAAGAAGTTAGATGAAGATTCGCCCTGGCATCCTCTGCTTGCTGACTTAATCCATGAATGCCAAGCCAATTTCCAAAACCACTGTGGGGGTCTCTTGAGTTGAGTAGGTTCTCCGTAAGTTCTAGCGTTTCTTTTTTACCAATGAAGTACAACTATACATCAGTATATACTATACAATCATTTTGACTATTTTTTGACTTCTTTTAATCAAATTTTACAATGCAGACGTATCCTTTGTAAGCAACTATATTCATTTTCGGTGTATCAAAACGTGACTCAATATTAATGTTTAAACTGTAAATAGAATAGCATGAAGTATCTTCGTGTATTAGCTATTGAAATAACTTTTCAGAATCAAGTGAGCTTAACTCACTAAAATCACTAGATGTTTTTGTAACTCGAGAGAATATGATTTATTTTTTAGTACTGATGGCAGATTAATTTTACGCGAATGAATTTAAATGTTTGCATGTATTATTTGAGTTGAGGTTGTTTACTTGTCTTCTACGTATGCTTGATATTTGTTTATAATATTTCAACATTATTGTGATTTATCAAATTTACTGATCAATACGTATGTATTCAGTAGCATTGATTCGACTGAGTGTGTCTGGTCTATTGAATTGGTACTGAGAATAAACGCGATCAAAAATCCGTCTTGTCTTGACTCGTCCTTTTAGTTTACTACATAGCAGGAAAATGCCTGAAAGTTTTCTGTGGAGGGAGTAAATTTCCTCTGGTGGAGGGACAAGCCGTTCTTTGACCATGACCGGCACAAGCTGTTGGATTCTTCGCGTTAAGTCTTGGCTTCCAAAGTCGTAGGTTTCATCTTTTCCAATTCGTAAAGCTTCGCCGAGTAGCATAACAGTATCTGTGTGAGCCTTCTCCATAGCCTTGCTTTCATATCCAGAGAGAAATCCGATTTCTTTCGAGTGTTCGATAACACCTACCCTGTCTTCCGTTGCCGCGCAGTGAAGAATTCTCATATAACAATCTACAAAAGAATTTTTATACTCTCGGGATGATCCGAAATCCAAGAGACCGACCTGCTTTGTTTCTTTGTTGTATAGAAAGTTAGCCCAATTAGGATCAGTTTGCATAAATTGGAATTCAAAGAGTTCACGGAAGAACAAGTCCAACATAAGGAAGGAAATGCGGTCACGCATAGGTTGATCCAAAGTCTCGCATTGGTCCACAGGAATCCCTTCAATGAGCTCTGTTGTATAGATTTGTTTCGTTGATAGCTCATCTAAATATTTCAAAAATTCTCAAAAAACGAATTAAATAATACCGTGGCATTGAAAAAGTGACGTGAAAAACCAGTTACCTATAACTTCAGGAACGTAGAAGTCAGGATAAGGCGTTAAAAGTTTTCTCATTCGCTTAGCGCATTCAGCCTCCCTGATGTAGTTGACTTCCCATCCGAGCTCGCGTTTAGCTACCTCAATAATGTTGTCGATGAAGACCCCATCCGGGATTATCTTCCATACGTTCAGGACAGACATCAAATTATCTATGTCGCTGTTAATACCATCACCTACTCCTGGATACTGGATTTTAATGGCTACAGGTCTATTATCTTTATTTAATTTCCCAAGGTGCACTTGACCAATGGAAGCTGCAGCAAATGGCTTCGGGTCGAATTCAGCGAGTTTGGAGCGCCAGTCCGACCCCAGTTCGGCTATCAGCATTTTCTATGATAAAATACAGTTAAGTTGGCATAGACGTAATCATGATTTATTGAGAAGGCTACTAGTAGCATTAATACAGCAAAAATAATTATTTCTTACTTCCATTTGCCAATCCGGCATGAAGTCGGCAGCGTGTCGTACTCGCTCAAATACTTTTTGGAGTTGAGGGTTTATTAGGGAGTTGTCTTGAATGCTGAGAATTTGTCCAAGTTTCAGCGCAGCTCCTCTGACTCTGCAGAGTGTATCTACGATTCTCTCAGCGTTTGCTTCAGTCAGGAAGGGACTAGAGTCTAATAGGGAGCTTTTCTCGTTGCCGCTGGCATTGGGATTGACTAGGCCGAGAGATCTCTTGGTCATTTCTGTGATGGCTCCAAATCCTAAGCCAGCAGCGAGGCCTCCGTACGAAACTAATCGACTGATTCTAGTAGCAGGAACTTTTCTTTGCTTAGAAGAGGCGGAAAGTTGCTGGTTACGAAAATATTTACAATTTAAGTAATTAGCATGACCTTGATGATGTACGATACTACCAATTCAATGGTTTTTGATACGAATGGTTGTGGCGTACCGAAATGGGTTTTGACTTAGAAAGTGGCTTAAGATGGTCCGCATTTAACGAAGTCGCAAGGCAAATAACTGGAGCCACAGATGCCTCTGTACCTCCAAGCTTCTTTTCTGCTGGCGACTCTAGAGGCGGTGGTGACGTTGGTGGAGGCTTTAATGTTGGAGCTCCAGCAGACTGTTGGACACCACTCTGATCAGTCTTCGGAATGCCATTGACTTCTTGGGTCGCGGAAAAATTATTGCCATTCTGAACAGCCTGATCACTATCAGTTCGTCCATGGGTGTCTTGTTGGAGAACTTCTACTCCCAATGACTGAATGTACAAGCTTTCTAAATCATCTTCTCGAATGTTGAGGATTTCCTCGTCCTTTCTGGGCATTCTAAACAGAGAATCTGGTGGGACGAAAGCAAACGTAGCGGAAGGCAAGTTAGCCGAATTGATATTTGTATTTGGAAACACATATTTCGGAGCTGCAGATGCTAATCCTTGAATTCCAACGGGAATCATAGATGCTCGCTGTGCTACATCATTCAAGTCTCTCAGGAGCGACTGAAAAGAACAAATTAGTCAAGATAAGTGACATTATTAGGTTGCAGTTGATTTAGCAGCACTCCACCCGGCGGAGGAGGTTATTCCAGGTTGAGTACAGTTTACGTTAAAGAACCACATTTAAACGAACACAATGTTAGCCTGATTGACACAATGCCTCATCCAGTTAATTCAGTTCATTTACCCTTTTCAGTGTTTCAGGGAGAGATGCCGCAGCCTTCAATGTATTTGAATTTTGAATACATGTCTCAACTTCTGCTCCTCGCATTGAAACCCCGGTATTCGCTACTTTAAGTAATCCATTAAGGATAATCTTCAGGTCCGATGATTTCGACATACCGTTTCGTGAAAATATTACTTCTAAATTCGAATACTACAAGCCAATTATTAGTACCACTGACAATTTATTCCGTACAATAATGTTACGTAACGGTGTAATAACTCGTGTCTAAAAAAATTGGTAGTTGGTGAACCAACTAAAAAATTGGAGTGAGATTGCATAATAACGTGATTGAGTTCGCGCCACTTGATTTCGAAAGGAGCCATGTGACT
>Ga0194135_10001608_pt1 | contig 13550 bp, 10 predicted proteins | sample LitLau_LLRF_2013_FD_134024 | JGI IMG/M metagenome (GOLD analysis project Ga0194135, IMG submission 134024) | Freshwater sediment microbial communities in response to fracking from North America - Little Laurel Run_MetaG_LLRF_2013 (version 2) | ecosystem: Environmental > Aquatic > Freshwater >...
AAGTTTTGACTTTGTTGTCACTTCTTAGGTGTTTAACCTAACCTGACCTAACCTAAAAGTGGCAACCGTGTATAATTAACTTCCCAACTTCCCATTACAAAAACTCTCAGAAACGACAAAGTCCCAAGTCAGTGGTTGGCTTTTACGGTCTAATTGCTTGTGCAGTTTAATTTGTCTTGGCACTCGCAGAAAGTACCTAAATCCGGAAATGCTATCCACCCCTCCTGCTGGAACAATGAATCTACGCCAAGGATTCCATTAGTTTTTTTTTTCTATTTTCTTAAATATTTTTTTAAAATAAAGAAGCCACTCAGATTGCCACACCCCCCTCCCCAGAACCCGAAGGTATCTGGGGAACGGTCATCGCAGACGGAGCTTCGTCCAGAAGGGCAAAGCTCCGCCCATCTCACGCTCAGAGAATGTGGCTACACCTCCTCATCGTGGTTTGTTCCTTCGCCAAATTGGCTAAGGGTTTGAGCACTCATACTAAAGAAATGATCCTTTGAAGTATGATCTCAAATTTTCCATTCCCAACTCAGCCAACCTCATTACGAACAGAGAAAATATGCACAAGACCATACAAGCTTTCCTTGCCTAATCACTCCAAGAAAGACCTGGCTCATTAGTATTTGGATTCAAATCAGGTGTAGGGATACTTTAACTCTTATATTCTGCACAGGTAGTGCGGATTCAATTATAATTAATGACGGAAAATATCAATTAACTCGTAGCATGATTGACTTGAAAGGACCAAAGGAATCTCCTGGCGCCCTCGGTGAGAGTTGGAGAGATCTTAGTTTGAGGGTTACAGAAATTTGGCTCCTATTCCCTCCGCATTGGTGAGCGATATTTTTTTTAAATGGTTCTATTTCTATAAACGTGAAAATTAAACTTTTTGAAACCTATATCATTTTTCTAGTTATGTTATTTTAATTATTCGAACAAATTGGAAAGTGACTATGGGAAAATAGACATTTATTGACGTGGTGGATACGATCTGTACGAATTCTGTCCATTTACGAAAAGTACCTTTCCAGGTGTACGTAAAAGAGAAAAAGCGGAAAGTTTAACATTTACTAACATTTCTAGTGGGGTTAAAGAAACGGTTCCACACTCTTTACCTTACACCTCCTCGCTTACGGGCAACTATCAATTTGTAGTCATAAAAACAGGAACCAAAACCATTTTATTATTCTCAATTAGTTATGCTTGATAAGTTAAAAAAATCATAGCTGTAACAGAAAGGAAGAGAAAATAAGGAAATATAATTAACAGCACACTTTAAAATGAACTGCTTTATGAGAAGGTTACGACTTGGATAAGAATGAATCAGGTCAATTAATTTCAGTTGAGTAACATTATAAAGTGGAATAAAAAGCATAATTACTGTTTGAATTATTCTGGAATGAAGAATTCATAAAGCAATGTTTATGATTTATAGGGGCAGTTACTGTTTGTCCTGAACCGTTGTTGCCCATTTCAACTGGTTGAGGTGGTGGGCGGTGGACGACGGACGGACTGAGCTTCGTCACGGAAACAGAAACACACGACCAAGAAGAGGGGAGGGGGAGTTTTCCACTTTTCTCAAGTTTTCAGTGACCTTGGCCTCTTCCGTTGTTGTGTCCGTTCTCTGTGTGTGTCCTGTCCTCTCCTCTGTCATTTGCCCTTTTCCTTTAAAATTATATCCTTCCGTCAATCATCTCACCACTACTTACTACTGTGCAGTTTTAAATTAAAATTTTCATGCAATTAACGGATTGTTTTTTTTTTTAATGAAGGACTTGTAACACTGACGTAATTATTAATAAACTCTCATCTGATTTCAATCGGCCGGTTAACATCAGAAATTGGAAACTGGAGAAGAGAAACACTCAACTGTGACAGTAACTCTCGGCTACACAGTACGATACGGAACACAAGCCCCGTGACCGTGCCCTGACCCCGTCCGTCCCGTTTGCCTTCCTGTCCTCTATTCTTCCTGTTCGCCTTCACCCAGTCCAGTCCAAGTCCATCGGAAAGCCTTAAGTTTGTAAGTTATTTTATTTAAATTTTTATGTTAATTAGTTTAACTTGACATTACACTGATTTCATTTTTTATTTGAGTAATACTCGGCCCGTCCCGCCCGAAGCCGAATGATAAGTCTCCAGGTTTTATGAGGAATAATTCAAAAAATTAAAATTACAAAATGAGGCAAACTGACATCGTTAGACGTGTTAGTAGAACTTCAGGGATGGATTAATTTTAATGTGAAATTTTAGACATCCAAAGCAGTCCAGAAGTCCACCTGAAATCAATTCAAGTCTTTGATTTTTAAGTAGACTAAATTTACCTGAACCTAAAGCATTATTTGCCGTTGCACCACGCATACGTAAGCAAGTTGCAAAATGTGAGTTTAGTTTATGCTTTGTCAGCTTCCGCTTCGGGTACTCAAAGCAAGTCTCCACTCTCCAGTTTCAGTTTGTATGATATCCAATCCATCGCTAAACATGATTTATCATTTAATACGTTCTTACATAATCGCTTTCTACGCCATTATTTCAGCTGGGCAGACACATTTTGGACTGTGTCAAGCAAATAAGTTAAGATTAAGAGTAAAATGTTTTGTTCTCTTTGTTCTGCGTTTTTGCTTCATAGTGGATGAGGTTAAGGGTTAACTAATTCAATGAATTTTAAATATTTCGGCACAATTATGTGCATGGCTATAGATTTCAAACAGGAGAAAATGGAAATGAAATGGAATGCCATTTTGAGCTGAGAAAGTCACGTAAAGCCTTCAGTTTTTGGAATAGGACACTTTCAAATCGTAATTATAGCTAGTGAGTGCGTGGGACGAAGTTCGAGATTTGGAGCGTCCTTTAGTACACGTTGAGAAAGGATACAGACTTCTTGTTTTTAGCTGACGCTGCTGCTGCTTAGGTTTTATTGTTTACTTTTCCGTGAGTCATAAACCTGTCACGCCACTTGATAATTTCTTAAGGAAATCAAATACCATAGAATAAAACATTTGATTGCTTCTGGTCTGGTGGCTCCTCCGTATAAGTTGTTTCGATGTTGCATAATATTTTAATTTTTACATTAATCGTTGATTTATATAAACTGAGTTCTTACTTAATCTATTCCTAATTCATTTTTACAGGAAGGACCCAATGATGTTATCCAATGGAAGGGTACACGAAAAAGAAAATGGGCTCCACGAGGGATACCGAGAAGAGTACATGCTCAATGGTGATGGAGGTGCAGTGATCAATAATAATCCTACGGAAATTTCAACATGGGCAAGGCAAGCAGTGGAACTAATGGGAGCTGGAGAACTGGAAAAGGCACTTCATTTCATGAACTTATGCCTTGACGAAAAATTCCGTAGCAAAATCCTTTCTGAGAAGATGGAAAACTATAATGGAAGAGAAGGGGCTGAATCGGGGAACGAGAAATACAAGCTATCAGACAGTGATGAGTTAATCCTTCTTGAGAAACGATGCTTGGTACAGATGAGACTAAAAATGTATGATAAAGTTTGGGAAGGAGCGGCTAGGATAATTGCAAAAAGATCCAATCATACAATTGCCTTCAAGTGTATAATTTCATCTCTCTGTAAAGCCGATAAGGTAAACAATCGATTTTATCATTTAAAAAATACCATTTTAATTTTGATAATTATTATTAAAATGAGTGTAGTAAATTCTTAAATAATTATGATTTCTATTTAGCATTCCCATGCCGGAGAGGTCTTCAATTTATGGAAAAAATGTGCTCCCAATGATTTGGATATGATTGAAGCCAGAACTACAGTAGAAGGTCTAATTGATGCAATAAAGACAGGGATTGAGCCAGTCAAAGCTTTCGCCAATATTGAAGAAAAGCTCCAGCTAACCACAGACTGCATGTCAGGACGGAGGATCTATGAGCCGCAGTGGAACTATCGCCCTTTACCACCAGGTGCAAATGCGTTTTTTCTCTGCGTACAATTCCGATTTCGTCATTGTTCGCTTGGAGAAAAGTGTCCTGATGCTCACGGTGCCGAAGAATTGGAAGAATGGAAACTTCGCTACTCCATATCGTATGTGTCTAGATCCCAAATCCATTCCTTCGCCTATCTTCACCTAGGCTCTCCGGCATTTGCTGCTTTCAGGAATCTGTCGAACATGCTTGCTTGCAGTCAACTCGATCGGGAAGCATCCTACATCAAAACCATCATGGATCGAATGGAAGATGAAATGTACTTACTTGCAAAAGAAATACCTGGTATAACTGTGAGGTATAATTTACACTCAAATGATTATTTTGACTTTGCTGGTGATAAAATATTTCAATATTATTTCTTTTATTTCTTCTAAATTCCAGTTGTGACGAATCCGCAACGACCCAAATTCAGTGTCAGTCCAATACGATGAAGAGTCACTCCTGGAATTTCAAAATTGATTCCACCCGAGCCCTTACTCACATTTGTCTACTCTATGAAGTACATCGACCCTACTTCAAGATAGGCTCAGCCGCTTTCATTGGACAAACGAATACGCTAAATTTGAAAACAGGAAAACTAGCATCAGAACCTAATGTAAGAGATCGGTTTCTGTCTTTTCAGATTCATCAATGTAATGCACGAGCGAAAGTCTGATTGGTTTTTTTTTCGTTCACAGCTGCAAGTGTTAGAAGTGAACATGTGTCCAACTGCCTTGGCTCTCACAGGCTCTCTCCCAGATTCTTTTTGTTACACAGTAGAAGTCATATGTACCCCGGATGTGTTTGGGACGTTTCGTCAAACGATTTTATTTGACTTTGGAGGGGAACCAAAACTAATTCGAAATATTTCCGTGGAAGTTGTACCACCATTAGATGAAGATTGTCAACGAACCACTCCACCTGCGCCAAAAACCGGAGAGAAAATGACGTCCTCCCTCTTTGCAAGTAACTTAAAAACGAGGGGCACGTGGAACTTCGGGAATGCGGACATTGTGGATTCCTTGACGGGCGAGCGAGTGGAATCATCCAAGCTGGGATTTGCTCTCATGACTACTCCAGCCACGAGGAATCGGGACCCTGTTGTAGGTGATAGCAGGGAACACCAACATCTGCTTACTAAGGAAAATTACAGAGATCGAATGCGTAAGGAATGAACATAGAAATTTTATGATTACGATTATGGATTGTTATGAATTTATTATGTAAACACTCCATATGTAATAGGTTTTTTTCTGACGCAAGAGGAAAGATCCCGTCAAGTAATTTTATCTAAATACAACATCTCCGCCCACCTCACCATTAGTGACAATTACAATATGAAGGGAGGGGCAAACGAAGGGACGCGGTATAGTGTTGATGGAAACCTATTCTCTAGCATGTCACTTTTTCGGTAACATTTTACCATCTATTTTGTGCTATTTATCCGTTGATTAAGTCTTGGAGGAGAAAAGGCTTAGGAAAGCTTCTAGCTTTTCTCCAAGGATTGAGGAAGTAAGGCCTTAATGATTTGGATTCAATATTACTCGTTTATTTGCAGTGATATTTGCGAGGATACGCCAGTGGGACGTCTGATTCTTCGTAGTTGCCATTCAGTCCTACTTGCAAAGACTGAAACTGTAAACAAGAGTGAGAGTAATGGGACAAAGCCACGAGTTTATTTGTGCGCAATTGTAGAGAAAACCAAGAATGCAATGTACTTTGAGATTGGGAAATCCTGCGTACAAGAGCTAAAGTTGTTGGCTGCCGAAGTGTCTTCCTTTGATATCCAGTTTCAATTGGATCGGACAACGTTCATGGAGCAGAAAAAAGTGATTGATCAACTCACGGATTTACACCTAGACATGCTCTTTCCGAATTTTAACCAAAACTTCCACATCCCTTGGAGTCCGTTCATGTTAGAGACTTTTATCTTCTCCGATGACACGGAACGGAACATTATGAACTGAATCGTTAACAAAATCTTGTCTTTTATGCTTCCAGGCAATGGAATCCCTCTGTTGAGTCCAAGTCCATTCGATTGAATCCGAAGCAAAAGGAGGCTTTCAATGCAGTCACAGCGAATACATCAAAGGCTCCGCCCATACTTATTATTGGTAACTTTTCAGCAGTAATTAAAATTGGATTAATTAGATGCAAGCACGCGATCAATTTCCTTTTCCTTGAATGATTTAGGACCCTTCGGGACTGGGAAAACATTTACACTCTTCCAGTGTATCAAGAAATTGTTGGATGATGACACGTCTCGAATTATGATTTGTACGCACTCCAACAGTGCTGCAGATTTGTACGTGTGAATTTCGAGCTTTCTGAACCTCTTTAATCTCTTAAACTGGACGAAACCAAGGCAGACTAGAGTCTGCCTTGACGAAACTCACCAGTCTTCCATTCCGTGTTTGGTTACTTGCAGGTACATCAAGGAGTACTTGGATCCAATGGTCAAAGCTGGCTGTGCGAAAGCTCGTCCCCTTCGTATCTACTACTCGATGAGAAGCAAACTGACTGTTCACAAGAGCATTCGAAAATACTGCTTGTACGATACCATGGATCGCTTTCGATGTCCTACCAAGGAAGAAGTTATGAAGCATCGCGTCATTGTTGTCACGCTAAGCACCTCGTTCATGCTAATTGACTTGGATCTTCCTTCGGGTAGCTGAGTTTATAATTATTTTATTTTTGAACAGGTTTTGGTTTTAAATATTGACTGTTGATACTCTGCAGATGCATTCAGTCATATTCTACTTGATGAAGCTGCCCAGGCCATGGAGAGTGAAGCAATCACACCTCTCCTTGCGGCTGGTGAAAATACAAAGTTAGTACTTGCGGGGGATCACATGCAGGTACGTTACAGTTTAATTATTACGGAGGCGGTAACTTAAAGGAGTATTTGTTCTTAAAATTATAGCTGAGTCCTGAGCTATTTTCGGAGGATGCAAAGGATTTCCATGCTTCTCTTTTGGAGAGACTCCATTGCCTCTATCCCGATAGCCACCCATGTAAATTAATGCTCTGCGAAAATTACAGATCCCATTCAGCAATCATTAAAGTGAGAGACTTTTTAGCTAAATTAACTAAACGGAAAGATGCTTCAGTATTTAACTCTAAACCTGTGATTGAATTAAACTTTACAGTTTGCATCGGACTCCTTTTACCAGAACAAATTGGAATGTGGAATGATTCAACCTGTCCATGCGCGATATCACCCATTGACATTTTTTTCAGCAAGAGGGGAAGATATACAAGATCCGGACAGCACTTCTTACTACAACATGGCGGAGGTATGCCATGGATATTAACTGAATCGGAACGGGACCATTTTACTTTGAAGCCACTTGGATCTTTTTTTACTATATAGGTTTTTGAAGTTACTGAACGGGTGATCGAGTTGATCAACAGTTGGCCAGAGAAATGGGGTGACTGGAAACAGGATAATCAAATTGGTGTTCTCACACCTTATCCTGACCAGGTTAACACTTTACGATTTACCTATATGAAATTTAGTGTCTTAATGTGGAAGGGTGGAATTAATAGTGATCCATTTTTTTTTCATTTTAGGTCAGCAGAATTCGCCAGCGATTGCGAAAGAAGGATTTGTCCTCTGTATCAGTGGAACGTGTCCTGAATGTCCAAGGTAAAAAAAAACCAGTTTGCCATTGACTTTTTGTTGCCCAACTAATTGAGTTGAAACTAGTAAACTGGTCATGTCTTTTTTCAGGAAAGCAATTCAGAGCTGTATTTCTGAGTACTGTCAGGATTCACAAGCCCTGGGTCAATGCCCTGCCGGAAATTGTAAGTGATGAGGTTGACATGGGATTCTTCTCCAATCCGAAGCTCTTGAATACTGCCTTGACACGAGCTCAGAGCTTGGTAGCAGTAGTTGGTGATCCAGTGTCATTGTGTGCCCTTGGCAAATGCAGGTAAGTTCTGAATTGCAGCTCAAATATTTACTTAGACGCATTTTCTTAATTCTTTATTGAATTCTAATTCGAAACTGTTCTGTTTCAGGCGACTATGGGAAGACTTCATTTCTATTTGCGAAGAGAATAAATCTCTGCATGGAATGTCATTTGATCAAATCAAACAAAACATTCTCGGAGTAAAAATTCGAAGCAAATACGGATACAATCCTTTGGTATTATTATTCACTCCGTATTTCTGCTTCTGTGATATGATAATGATTCATTCGTTGACCTTTTTGTTATATATATAGGCACTTGAATATCAACCTGATTCTTCTGCTGACGTGGCGAAGAACGCACAGTCCAGCACATCTTCGAAACCGCTTTTGCCTACCCCAAATACTGGATTAGTTTCAACTTCAGAAGTTCTAGTGAGTCGGAATCCTGCTCAGTACCCATCCATTGTCCGTTTCAACCATCCTCAAAACGTGTGGCCAAATATGCATGGACCCCAAAATCTTCCACCAAATTATACCCAGTATCATCCTCAAGGACAAATGCCTGTTCCAATGGTAAGCCATCTGTTTCACTCACTACTTCATCTGTTGTCATTTTCTGACGGGATTATTTTATTTATTTATTTTTTACAGATCCCAGTTCCAATTCTGATGAACCCACAACCAGCATTCAATCCAGGCCCAGTGGGAATGGTCCCACCACCTCCATTCTGTCCACAATTCTACAGAGATCCAGCTTTACCGAGACCGCCAATGGTATACCCACCGATGGGACCAAGTTACATTGCGGTTCCATTACATCATCGATCCGCTTCGGCATTTGCCCAGTACCGAGCACCTCAACCACCTCATCGGCCTCCCACCATCGGACCTCCCAATTTCCCTCCGACTCCTCATCCAGGCTCTGCATACCCTCCGCTTCTCCCACCACAGCATAAAATTCCCATGACTCATCCATCGCCAGTAACCAGCCAATTGAATATGCATATGACAATTCCTGCTGAGAAGAATCCCTGGGGACAACCGCTCTACAGGACCACTGAATACCACTCAGGCCCGCCCCCACCGTTGGCTCCACCCCATCTGGATCAACGGCAAAACAATTTCTACCCACCGCCTCCCAGCACTTGGGCAAGTTCAAACTTGGCACAAGCACCCCGGTTAGCACCACCAGTGCCCTCGAACGCACAATTCAGGCCACCTCAGCAATTTCAACAAACAACTCTTCCTCCACCACAACCTAGATCCGCACCTTGGCCTTCATCAGGTACCCTACAGCACTCGACGGCGTCAACTTCGGCAGTCAACGGGATGTTGCTCAATCAAAAGTTTTCTCCGGAGGAGCTCATGTATTTGCAACGGATTTTGGAAGAACGTAATAACTCGCTCGCTCCAACGGATGAGGCCATTGAGTCCATTCGGGAGAAATTGACCCAAGCGGTAAGTGGAATCAAGTCAACTCATTCCTCATTTTTACATCTTAATTTAAAAGCACCTTCTAACACGCAGCAACTGCAACAACAACAACAACCGGGTGGTTTGAATTTCTATAACAATCGTCCATCCTACAATCCTAATCCTATCAACGGACCTCCCTTTTCCCAAGCTAACAACATGAACATGGGAACTCAGCACCATGCCTACTACCAACATGGTGAAGGATTGCCCCATAATCATCCACCACCTCCTCCTCCTGCCCAGCATAACTATGGAAACTTGGCCAATGAAATGAATTCTCTTCACCTGTCATATCCTGGACCCAATCCTTGGGCACCTGATCCTTCCTTACAACAACACGGGATGAATGGGGTGATGGTGAATGGTTACTCGAGTACTTCCCACTCCCGACCCACTAACAACCAACATGGTCACCTCAGTACTACGACATCCTCCTCAATAGTGCCGAAGAATGAAACCCAAAATCCGGAGCTAACCGTGGGGTGGAAGAGACCACAATCGGCTTCAGTTTCTACTAACAACCACAGCATTCATGAGAATCCTCAAATGGGTCAGCAAAGTAACTCTGCGTCTTCATTTGGTCGTAGTTACGCCTGTGCCGTGAAGCAACCCCTGACACAACAAAATAGCATCTCACCTACACTCGAGGACGAGGACTTACAGGAACGGAACGTAGAACAGATAATTTCAAGCTCACCCTCCTTCCAACCCAAGCCACTCATGGAAATGGATGTAGACTTCCCATTCCCACTACCAAATTATTCTCCGCCTCCCCGTGCTCGCGGAAACACTTCCCCAGCTCCAAGATTTCGTGCGGCCAACACGGCGAAGAAAAACAAAAAGAAGAAATGAATCCAAATTAACGTGTAATTAACAAAATTGTAAGGTTTTGTGACGTGTATCGTTAGCTTCAGCTTGACTGTTGAATGAATTTAAACTCAATTGAAATTTACTTTCTGAGGCACGTTCTTTCCCAAAATATTCTATTCCTTTGTCTTTTGCATGGCAGGAGCAAATGTTTAAATTAATTCAACGTCTAATTGTTCTACAAACCTTGGTCTAATTGCATAGTGTTACCTTTCTCTATCCTAGAACTAATTAATGAATATCTTCGAGAAGTTTTTATTTTATTTCGCAAGATAATTCCAAAGTATTTTACAAACACATTGAACATGGCTTTTCGTTTCGTGGTTTCTATAATCAATAACTAAATAACGCGTCCCTTGTGCAAGGTTTTTTCGACCCACTTCATGATGGGTATTTTTCCCTTGCACTTTAACAGTTTAAAACGTTAAAAGCGAATGCTAAGGGATTGTAATTAATTATATTGGTTAGTAACTCATCAGTATAAAGTTGCCTATGATGAGGATTGGTATATGGATTCTGGTTTTTAAAAACGGTAACTTTTATTAAATCAGACAATGCATGATTAAACTATTCATCTATTCAATTCAAATTGGATTTGACTATGAAAAATTTAAATAAAAACTTTTATCTTCTGGAGAAAGAACAATACAGGATTTTCGGTTTACAGCCTTCTGGAAATTAGGAAATCTTCAAAATCAAGAGGAACTAAGGATTTGTGGATTTTGAATTATTAGAAGCATGTAGTCCGTGGCTGTGAAAAAGCATAGGAGTCCATGTTGAGAAATTATTTGGAAAGGGCACTTCAAAGTTTAGCTTTACCCATTGTGGCCAGGATTTCATGTCGCTTGGATCTAATTCGAAGGAGTTCGAGCGCATTAGACGGGTCCATCTCACGCATAGCAATGCAACACCGTTGGTAGAGCCCCGTCATTCTGCTGACGTACAGCATAGTCGATGTCTGATCAATTGTTGTACGGAGTGGAATCCCTAAAGTGAAGGAGTAAGCTAATTGGATTTTTAGGCTATACTGATCAACTGATTTGATATTCAAGTTCTTTGCCTTCTTGATCAGTGACAATTACTGCCAAGACTCCTGGATGTGAGCTAATCCTCCTAATTGTTTCATCAATGTCTTCCAACTGTTGAAACTGAAAAATTTAGAACTGGATTGACTTGATGGAATGTAAGTCAATTAAAAATGAGTATACCATGCTGAACGACACAAAGAGCAGGAGCTTTAGTTAAATTTCCAAGAATTGAAGAGAAGAAGCCGAGAGAGTTGTGAATTCGGAGTGAAAGCAAAGGTGAAACTAAAAAAGTAAATGCTGGAAAGAAAGAAAAGACGCCTGGGAAGAACGGCAACGGCGAAAGGACGCAAGGGTTCCACTTACACGTAATTCCCACGGAGTTAATTACGCTTTTCCTCTTTCTCCTCGACTCAATAGAGAAAGTTCTTTTGCAAACAATTGTAAATGACTATTGATCGATTCGGCGATGCCATTTCTGGTTTTTTCGGAAAGTCCTGATGGGAATCACATTAAAATTCTCTTTTATCGTCTTTTCATTCTATTCTGGTGCACGTGTAAGGAATTGAATGTTCTTGTAAGGGCATTATTCCCACAAGGGCAGCTCGATTTATGCGTGAAAGCCAACTGATAATTTGATCCACCCAGAGTCCTCTAATCTAAAAATAACGTCTTTACAACTCTCTTCGCGGCCTCGCATCCTGACTCCTGACGATTCTCTCCCAGTTCAAAAGCAGAATTAGATGGAGAAAAATGGCTTCTGAACTGTGTGGATTTTGTTTATCTCCTTGTAGCCTTCTCTGTTCCAATTGTAAGAAAGTAAGTTACTGCTCAAAGAATCATCAGAAATTCGATCGAAAGAATCATAAACCTCTTTGCTTTCCTGTCAAATTACAATGGAGTGAAAGTTTCGGGAATCATTTACTGGCTACAAGGGATATTAAACCGGGTGAAGTAATTTTGGCAGATAATCCACTTGTTGTGGGACCAAGAAGTAATTTACCAAAATCAGCTCAGATTTGCCTAGGTTGCTGTAATTTAATTCCTGCCAATACTTCGTACGAATGTCCGTACTGCCACTGGCTGATGTGTCATGCCGATTGTCATACGGTTCGATTTACCCCATTTGAGATTCGATTCTTTCTCCAGACAAAAAAAAACATGAGTGGTATTTGCTTTACAGAACGCTTGGCATCGCGACTTTGAATGTAATATACTGGAGAAGGTCGGGATTCGGTGCCCAACAGTTCCGGACGACTATCTCTTTGTAACCATACTTCGCTGCGTATTGCTGAAAATACGAAATCCGGAAATCTGCAGAAAATTCGGTGAATTCGAGTCGCATCATGAATCCAGGAAACGCAACTCAAATTCGGTAGAACAGTGCCTCCGTGCTGTTAATTTTATTCAAAATATGTGTAAGCAAAACGAAGTTGATGCAGAAACGATTGATCGTCTCTACGGGATCCTGACCGTAAACGGATATAGCGATTCCCTGAAGTAAGGAGTAACAGTTTTCGGAGCTAACTTTGGACGGTTCATGCTTTTTGTTACATCATTTTTCATTTACAGATTCTTTGTTAAACTCTACGAACTTGGAAGCAAAATCTCACATTCGTGCATACCAAACACGCGAAGTATTGTTGGAAAGAAGGGCAAAGTTGACAGTAACGGTGAGCCCACGGCTGAATCTAAACTTGTAGTAATTTCCAGCGTGGAAATACGCAGAGGTGAAGCCTTAACTCAACTTTATGGGACCATACTTACTGGAACTTACCGGCGTCAAGAACTGTTGCAAAATGTCTACTTCTTTACCTGCACTTGTCAAAGGTGTCAGGATCCATCGGAGTTAGGAACCAATTTCTCAGGGGTAATATGTAAGACCGACAAATGTCGCCGAAAGAAACAGATTGTTTTTCCTGATAAGCCACTCAATCAGGCCAACCACTGGATATGCGCAAATTGTGGCAAGAAATGGACTTATGCGTCCTTAGTGCTCCCTGCTTTAAGCCAAGTTGCGGAATTGACAAAAATGGCCGCCCAAGATCCATTATACAGTGAGTTTGAGCTCTATTCCGAGACTGATCCCGATATTCCGTTGTCAGAAGGAGACGGTGGAACGATTTCAATGAAAGCAGATTATGTAATCAAAATGGATGAAACTATTCAAGAATTGGAGGAAGCCGTTGTGCATCCACATCACTATGCATTCCTCCCTGTCAAAACTGCAATGATTGCTACCATTTATAACCTCATTCTTCAATCTAACTTGCATTCGGATCAGCGACGAATTCTAACAGAAATGTTTCTGAAATATGTAAAAATT
>Ga0194135_10001609_pt1 | contig 13549 bp, 13 predicted proteins | sample LitLau_LLRF_2013_FD_134024 | JGI IMG/M metagenome (GOLD analysis project Ga0194135, IMG submission 134024) | Freshwater sediment microbial communities in response to fracking from North America - Little Laurel Run_MetaG_LLRF_2013 (version 2) | ecosystem: Environmental > Aquatic > Freshwater >...
AATTGGAAATTCTGCCTTCTATTTAGTTATAATCAGTCCAGTTTACGAGGAAGTAAAATCTGAAATGACAAATTGTTGCTGAAAACTAATATTTTTAAAATGTTTTTGTCAATTTAATAAAAATCAAGGAAAGTTCCAAGGCGCAGTCCATGCACGGATTGCCTTGAAGTTCTAAGTAGAATATTGGTTTCCTAATTTAAACAAATAATATAATGGAGTCAGAACCAGCTGACGTGGAGCCCATGGTTCAAAGAGTGGGTTTCTGGATCTTCGTGGCTCTTATAGGGCTAATCTGTACTTTAGGGATTTTGGGGAACATTCTAAGTCTCCTTGTTCTCCTTCAGCCCCGAATGCGGAATTCGACCAGTATTATATTGGTGGGTCTCGTCATCAGCGACCTCTGTGTTCTCGTTCCAGGCTTAATTATTAACTCAATAGGACTGATTTTTCTCCGCTGTTATTTTGAAATGTCGCAGGGGATTGATGTTGCGGCGGTGGTTGTTTTTCGAGTGTTTTTTCCTCTAAAGAAAATCGGTAAGTTTGTTTTACTCCTGGTAGCAAAAAAGGACATTTTCTTTTAAATCATCTACATTTTTTGGATAAAATTCTTGAATTTATTTTTTTGCAGGGAATACGGCCTCTATTTATATGACGGTGCTCGTCACGGTTGAGCGCTACATTGCCGTCTGTTGGCCCTTTCACGTCAAAACGCTTCTCACAATCAGAAACTCAATATGGTGGACGGCGGGTGTGTTGGTGTCGTCCATTATTTATAATTTCCCAAGATTCTTTGAGAATTGGAATGTGAAGCTTGGGAATCACTCAGTGCTTGAGTCCAAGAGTTTTTATATCCATTCTAGCCCAATTCACGTCCAGTATACTCACGGATGGATGAAAACGACCGTTCATTATATTATAACATTCTTCATACTTGTAGTCCTCAATTTCCTCATCTGGCGGAAGGTGAGTCTGCAAGTCAGAAATGAAATCTTGCCATTAAGCATCTCTAAATTAAAATTAAAATTAGCGGCACTGAACGTAGACATGCCATCGTAACAACTTTCCAATAGTTGGCAATTTCTTGAGTTTTATTCCCTGTTCACACTTTCCTCATTCTCACGTTTCTTCATAACATGTATCGTTAATTATGATAATGTGACACGGGATTGATGGGATTATATATTTATAAAACAAAATACAAATTTTTTTCCCAGATTCTCACCGGGAGTAAACACAGTTCAAAATGGATGAGTAAAAGAAGAAAGGAATACAATGAAAGACAAACAACAGCAAAAAGTGTGGTTCAGCAGCGTCGGGTCAAGCGGGAAAATTCCCTTACAAAAATGCTCCTCTGCGTCATAATGATATTCATGCTGTGTAATTTAGGTCAAGGGATCTGCGACTGGATTTTTTTTTATTCCGGAGAGTCCTCAATACTGGCGGATGGGATCTCGGCCCTTCTTCTTATGTTTAATTCGTCTGTTAATTTTATTATATATTGCACGATGGGAACAAAGTTTAGAGATCAGTTAATTCGAATCATCCCGCCGTGGTGTTTGATCTGTTGCAAGAAGCGCCCGTACTCTATTGATAACCTTTCTTCGGATGCAAAGAATCTTAGCTCCAATGAACTGGAGAGGTTATAAGTAACGATGGAATTAAATTGACGAAGCTGCTAAGTCACTACAGCTTGTGCCTTTAAATTCGATGCAGAGAGTATACGCAAGCATTATGTGTAATTGACATCAGCAGTTGTAACGCATTATAAGCCATGTCGTGCATTTTATTTAATGCTTCCGTAGAACGAGCAACCCAACTACAGGAATATGTACATAATATTTGTAAGTTTAGAAACATCCCGGGAGAATTTATCCTCCAAATAAATTAAAATTTTTTTTTCACATTTCCTGTCTTATTCAGGAGTTTCCTAATAATTTTTTTTAGTTAGAGTTATTCTGCAAAACAAAGTTTAAAGCCAAAATTTGTCTGCCTAACATAAGATATCACATTTCAAATTGTGGTTTAGCTGAAAAAAAAAATTAAACTAATATCTTGAATGTAAATTCAAATGATATCTGCAGATACACTAACCTTTCTTGCCCCAACGCATCCTCACATTTTTTTTTATTTAAACCCTAGCCCTATTACTTTAAGGGTCCAAAATTATGTCTCGCAGAACGCCCTGTTTTTTCGCCCCATCTTTTTGTTAGAAGACTTGAACCTGAAATGAGAATTCATGATAGTGTTCTGGAAAGAACGCGTTATTTGCCTCTATTTTTGTGAGTTGGTATTGCAGGCTAACGACTGTCTGCTTTGAAGGCACGCATTTAAAATTAGAATTTAGACAAAGGAAAAACGATTCAGAGGAGTAACGAATCATCACTAATGTGGTGTCGACTCGACCACACTGAATATCATATCCCAGTAATTATCAACTCACCCATCCACTCCTGACTCCAAAACAAGAAATTATGGAATGCTCTTTTCCGAAAATTAACAAGGTATTAACAATGAAGAAAAGATAAAACGTTTAAGGTTACTATTTAAAATTGTAGTTAGTCACTAGACACGACATACATTTATGTATACACTTACTTAAGATTGATATGTGAGTTTGGCATCCCTCCTTCAAAATAGTATGTAGCTTATCAGGGTATTCTATAATTGATGATTGTGAAACCGCCTGCGGTAAGATAAGAAACTTTGCAATTATTAATTAACTCTAGTCTTTAATCATTACATTAGTAGTCTTTCTTTGTCTCTGTACATTATTCAAAAAATGGTCCTCCTAAACCTTAACGACTAACTACGAGGTAACCTTAAATATTTAGAATTGCGGCTATGATTACTTTTGTGACTCATTTCTGTTTTTAATGAAATTAGGTATGGAAAACTACCAGGAAATAAATAAAAGTTGGTGGGATCAAGTAGTGCCAACTCACCTGGGATCAGAGTATTATGATGTCCAAGGATTTCTTAGTGGAAAATCATCTCTGCAAGAGGCTGAGCTCACTTTACTTGGTGACATTAGCGGAAAACGTATTCTCCATTTACAGTGTCACTTTGGACAAGACTCAATCTCATTGGCTCGTATGGGAGCCACGGTGGTGGGGGTCGACATTTCGGATGTAGCGATTGAGAAAGCAAGGGAACTGGCCAACACCGGAAATCAAAGCGTAAATTTTGTCTGTTGCGACATTTACGATTCCCCGAAACATATTGAAGGGAACTTTGACATTGTTTTTACGAGTTATGGAGTAATTTGCTACTTACCCGACTTGGATAAATGGGCAAGTGTAATTGCTCACTTCCTCAAGCCGCATGGGCAATTTACATTTGTCGAATTTCATCCATTCTTTTATGTGCTTGACAAAACTTTTCAAAAAATTGAGTATGGTTACTTTAAATCAGATCCATTTGTTAAAACTACACTCGGGACGTATGTTGATTGGAATGCACCGATAGAAGGGAGAACGGTAATGTGGAAGCATAGTTTAAGTGAAGTAATTACAAGCTTGTTATCAAGTGGGATACAAATTAAACACTTTGAAGAGTATGATTACGTGCATTATGTTTGGTTTCCAAATGCCGAGGAGTTTCAACCTCGAAAATATAGATTTAAGCATTTCGGAAACAAAATCCCTATGATGTATTCCATAGTTGGCATTAAAACAAAAGAATAAAAGAATAAGACTTTCCTGCAAAACTTTGGAATCTTCTTACTTCAATTTTTCAAAAAACGAATTTCCTTTTTTTCGAAAATAGAATCACGAAGTCTATAATCAATCCTATATAATTTTTGAAGCGAATGGTAATGACAGCTTGAGCACTTCTTTTTTGTGTTTTACATCAAAGCTGTTTCCAAAATTATCATTTTTCCATACAAGGCACGAGACTAACCAAAGGTTTATTAGACATACTAATTGTGAATTCAGGGTGCCAATTATGTATTTTCTTTGTCCTATGCATCTCTAGAACGCGGAACGGATAACAAGAATTCTCTGAATTTAGAAAATTTACAGGGAAAGTACATAAATATTCTATAGTAGAGTTTCACTGATCCAAAAGTGAGTGTTGCTCCTTGGTGTGAGTCTGAATGTGGGACTCGAGTCGGTCCCAAGTGTTCGTGGAGTAGTGGCAGAGGCCGCACTTGTGAATTTTGCTCTCTCTTTCCATGTTGGAAATGTGGTGACGGAGGTGGCTCCCCTGCGTATAGTTCTTCCCGCACATGTCGCAACTAAATGGTCTCTCCTTTGTGTGACTCCGGATGTGGTTCTCCAGCTCAAATGCACTTGTTCCAGCATAGTCACACAAGCCACACATGAAGAGGCTCCGCTCTGCGTGATAAATAATGAGGTGGCTCTTGAGTTCGCGGTTCATAATGAACGTTCGCGGACAGTGGGGGCATGGAATGAGTCCTTCCTTCGTGTGCCGGCGCATGTGCATTATCAAGCCATTTCTCTCTGCGAAAGCTCGGTCACAGAGCGTACAGGGAAAGGGTTTCTTTCCGGTATGAGTAATCCTATGCCTCCGGAGGTGAGTCCTTGTTCGTAGTTTCATTGGGCAGATGTTACACTGGAAAGGACGCGAGTTGGAGTGAATCCGGAGATGACCAGCCAAGTCCCCTCTTCTCTTAAATTTATGTCCACACTCGACGCATTCAAAATCCCGCGCTTCGGAATGAGTTGCCGAATGAAGTTTAACTTCTTTCACACTTTTGAATTCTTTTTCACATGTTGGACAACTGAATGGTCTCAAATTAGAATGAGCAGCAGAATGCCTCACAAGTTCGTGCCGTTTCTTGAAGATCTTTTTACAAATATCACATTTAAACTCGCTTGGTCCTCCGTTGGCGGCATGGACGAAGGAGATGTGGGCCCTGAGACCTTCGCGAGTTTTCAATTTCTGAGTACAGGCATAGCATTCGAACGTGGCGGAGTGGACGGCCCTGTGAGTCCTCATTTCGAAGCTAGACTTGAACTTTTCCTCACAAAAGTCGCACTCAATTCGAGGAAGGTCCGAATGAACAGACGCCCGGTGCCTGGACAGATGACCGGGAGTTTTTAATTTCATAGGGCAGAGCGTACATTCAAACGGACGTAACTGGGTGTGGAAGCTGGCGTGGGCCTTGAGCAGAGCCCGGCTCTTAAACTCTTTTTCACAAAGATCACATGGGAATGGTCGGGCAGTGGAATGTACAACAGAATGGGTGCTGAGCTCTTGCGCCCTCTTGAACGTCTTGACGCAAACCTCACACTTAAATGGACGCGCCCCGGAGTGAACTACGGAATGAAGCCTCACTTCCGCACGGGTGTTAAAATTTGCCCCACATTCTTTGCAGCCAAATGACCGTTCATTGGAGTGGACTCTCGAACTGTGACTTCTTACTTCCGTCTTTGTTTTAAACTTTTTTCCACAGACGTCGCAACCAAAGTGGCGGGAATCTGAATGGATCCTGGCGGCATGGCTCTTGACCTCAGTATGAGTCTTGAATTTTTTTCCACATTCGTTGCAACCGTGTCTACGCTCTTCAGAATGAACGCGACTATGAGATGCCAGGGATCCTCGACACTTGAACTTCTTTTCACAAATTTTACACGAAAATAAATCACTGGGTCCTCCATGGACGAGGCCATGCGTCGTCAATTCCGGGCGAGTCTTGAACTTTTTTGCACAAAGGGAACAAGGAAATCTCCTAATGGAGGAATGGCGAATGGCATGAGCTTTCAATCCTCCTGAAGTTTTAAAACTGGAATTGCACTCTTTGCAGGGGAATGGGCGGTTGTCAGAATGAACTCGTAAGTGGAGGCCGAGGTAGCGCTGGTTCTTGAACCGCTTCTTACAGACGCTGCATTCCGATGGGCGGGCGTCACTGTGAACCAAGGAATGACTCCTCAGCTCCTGCCGTGTCGGAAACTTTGCTGTACATTTCTTGCAGCGGAAAGGGCGTGAACTCGAATGAAGTCGAGAGGAATGCATCCTAACTTCTGCCGCCGTCTTGAAAGTCTTCCCACAAACCTCGCAATGAAATGGGCGTGCCTCGGAATGGGCACGATGAGTGTGATTATTTAGGTCCCCCCGCCGTTTAAACTCCATTTTACATTTGTTGCAGGGGAATGGTCGCTCCTCAGAGTGCACAGACTGGTGGTCCATTAAATGACGCTTTTGCTTGAACTTTGTACCACAAACATTGCAGCGGAACTTCCGGACTTCATTTTCTACCTCTTTAGCCATTCTTTGTTGAGACAATCCACTATTCTCACCTTTAGTCCTATAAAATCAATCAAAATCCCACAAACTTCACTAAATAAGTTGATTAAAACCATGAATTGGAAAGTAGTCTAGAAGAAAAAGAGATTAGTCACAAGCGGAGTTTGTAAAATACTCGACAGGAGTAATAGAGTTGTAATCAGATGACTTGTGACAAGTTTGAATGATTTTAGTAAAATGTTACCCGTAGAAATAATTTGAATCCCGATCCGATTTGAGTTACAGAATACACCGATTACCTACCGATGAACTTATATTTTTGAGCTGGAATTAACTTTATGAACTCCGTTTTATTGTTTGTGATTAATTAAATGGTTTGAGCCTCCCCTTCCGTAATATGCTTTTCAGCACCACTCGTGGCGGAACCAAGTTAGAACTATGTTATAAAAATAAACCGAAATGAAAAAAAAAACATCCCCTGTGAAGACATGAAAGAAATGGACGTGCTCCACAGAAAAAAGGGACAACATTTTCCTCCCACGTCATTAACCATCAAACCATGCCCACTTTTCCATAACCATTTTGGGTCCCCGCCACTTTATCATTTTTCATGCCCATTTCTCTCTTCACTCCTCATCGTCTACCTTTAGCGTAGCTTTGCTTGCCACTTTTAGGAAATGGGGAGAGAGAGGAAAGGGCAATGGATTGTAGCTCCAACAGTAGCTCCAAAAAAGTGCACCCAAAACAAAAAGATGGACCACTTTTTCTCATCACCGCATCAACGAGAAAGCCATGTCCACTTTTCGGGCCCCAAACCCTTTTCCATTTCGCATCCGCCACTTCTTGGAATTGAAGCCATTAACCATTTTGGGGTCACTTTACCATTTGCAACGCCATTTATCGCATCTCTGACCCCGTGCATCAGTCCACCCAGTTCAACCCTCCGTTTCATTCATTCTCTTCCTCCTCACTCTAAAAATACTTTTGCGGGCATGCTTTTCCCCTTGTTCTTGTTCCAAGAAAGAAACTTAAACTTAAAATTTGTTCCCAACTTTTCTTTTACAGCGTATGGTCCTTGTTCAATTTCAAACAGACTAACACAAGAAACACTTGGAATTGAGTGAGAGAGTCCTTGCTGGGTCAAATCAACTCAGAGGGGAAATGGTAGGAAAAGGGATGAGAGAGAGAGAGAGAGAAATGAGCTGAAAAAACTAGAAACGTAACAATCTTTACTTGAAATGATTATACAATGAAATAGATTAATAAAATGTAGGTTAATTAAGTAGTAAGAAGGTGAACGGGATGCCGAGTGGGTTCTTGGTCAGCACTTCCCGTTTTTCAAGTGACAAATGGATTTAAATTTAAATGATTACCGTTGGATTGACAGAAAAGGATCCGAATAGAGTTCAATTCTTATTCCTATTGATACTGTTAAAAAGTGAATTTCTGGAATGGGGTTAATGGATTTTGTTTGGAAAGCAGCTGAAACTTAACTAAAATATCAGTGAAAACGATAAAATTAACTTCAGAAAAAAATTCTGGTAAAGCAGTAGAAGTCGTGCATTAAATCTTTTTTAAGTTTCAATTTTGGAAAATGAAAAAGAAATTGGGTTTAGTTAATTTTTTGAATGCTTAAATTTTTCCCCACAAGTTTGTTAAAATGAAAATTTACAATCGTCGCTTTGACTAGTAGCCCTCGCGTAAAAATTGTGGGAAGCGGACTCAGCTTATTTATTTGATGCAATTTTGAAATCAACAACATCCAGGGTACATGATTTCTGTAAGACCAAGTGTGATCCCAAAAATCGAAAAGCCTCGTGGATAAAAGGATAACTTCCATGGGTATGATGGGGCTTTTGGTAAGGAGATGTAGTCATTGAACTTCTGTTACAGCGGGGGGGGACCATGGTGCGTCCATTGTTTGTTTTGCTTTATGAACAAATAATTACTCCGAACGTTAGCAGCCTGTCGAACACTAACCTAATCTTACAAATGTAATAAAGAAAATAAAATAAATGTTTATACGATGCAACTGTTGTTATTAGGTTGTGAATATAAAAAAGTAGCAATGTCAGCATTCCCACTGCTGTAAACATGATTTACATATTGACATTTTGGTTTATGTATAAACTAACAAGACGTAATCGGTTATTTGTGGAGGTATTTTTATCCACCCCTGTGGTGAAAGTGAGAGTTTCAAACCGGGAATTCTCCTCCTTCTGTCTCTAAAATAAACAACTCAGAGAAAAGGAAAACGAATTAATTATAATTTGATTTGTTTGTTCTTTTCCCACCCATCCATGAATTTAATTTGCGTTCAATTTAATTAACATAGTGCCTAATTACTACACTAGTAAGACGGGACGACTGTAGTGACGGTGACGGCGCAGATAAGCAGCAAACTACAACTTGTAATTGTATTGAAATTGTAATTGAATTAATGTGTTCTGCTTCTGCATTCCGCATTTTATGAAAAAAATAAATTGCTTTGCTCCTTACTGTTTAAGCTCATTTCCATAAGAATGGAAAAGTCTTCAGTCATGAGCCACAACTTGTCACCTGCGCTTTCAAGCATCCCAAATGAGGTGAGTTTGAAATTAACGTCCTTATGAATCAGAATTAATTTACGTTTAATTCCGGCTATGGATATCATTCCTAGGTTTTGGAGAAAATTCTACATTGTGTCCCTACGAAGGACTTGCTCTTCTGCTGTCGCCTTGTTTCCAAGCTCTGGAGCGAGTTTTCCACGCCCATCTGCCGCTGTCGTTACGTCCGACTAAACCGGAAACTGGACTGGTTTCTGGAAAATGAGATTCTGCCATACCAAGAAGATGAGTCTACCCTGGACAACAAGTCCCTCTACTCCATCTTTGCGAGTACTGACAGTCTCCCTTGGTCGTGTTGCACGCTGAGAGACATACGAGAACTCACAGAACTCACTAGAAAACGTATTCGAAAATTCATTCGAGTTTTTGGATCAGGCATCAGGAAGATTGCATTGGGGGGCCACGACTCTAAAATCACAATGGAAATCATCTCCGCCATTCCTAACGTGGAAGAAGTTGATTTTGAGTTTGACGAGTACGATAATGACGTCATTGACAGGGATGCGGCGCCAGTGGGTAGAAATATCTCACTACACAGGCTGAGGCGAATCTGCAATTTTGGAATCTATGGAGAAGCAGAGCTCAATTTCCTGGAAACCCTTGTGACTGGTGCAGCTGCCCCGCTGGATTACGTTTCGTTAGCCGTCCGTGACGTGCGTGCAGCTAAATTATTCGAAGGATACGCACCCTTGCTAAAAGGGGTAGTTTCAATTTCCATGCGACTCTTTACCAATTTTCGCGTTACTGCGAGAATTCTTTCCGTCTGTGCATCGAACAAACTGTGTATTTCAAAACTGGATGTGAACTTTTACGGAGTTAACCCCAACGAGAGAACTGAAGCCATCCAGCTCTTTGCAGAAGCCCTCCAGCACCTTTCGACCCATCTTAAGAAGTTAAGCTACAGCGTACGTGTCTCACCAGAGTTCACAGCTCTCGTCAGACTACCAGATTTACCAGTTCTCAAGCAGCTCAAACTGGGTCAGTATGGGTTCTCGCCAGTTGAAACTCAGTGCCTCTATCCCTTCACCACCAACCAGTTTCCAGTCTTGGAACGGATTAAAATCGTCCACTCCAATGATTTACGACCATTGTTCGAGTCAGCGGTTTTTAACTCCGTCACTCAGCTCATACATAAAGGAATAGTCGATGAGAGTTTCATGCGTCCCGTTGACTGGAACCGTACCCTTCCTAATTTGAAGAACTTACATGGATGCAAGGTGGACGGGAGGGATCTGGAATACATTTTCGCCCATATGACACACTTGGTCCACTTGAGTGTAAAAGTGGACATGAATGGAGGGGATGGTGACTTAAATGCCATTTTGAGTGGAATCTTCGACCCTGATCGAGTTTACCATGAATGGGATGCCCAACAAATTTCAGAGTATCGAGCTACGCACTCTCGTCCTGCGCTATTGGCCATGACATGTAAGTTCTGCAAAACTTTCGTTTTGAATCAAAAGGTTTTGGTTTTTGTAATTTTCAATGAATTGTTCCATTCTGTAGGTTTGAGGACGCTGGGTATTTCAATTTCCGGGCTCAGTGCTAGAATCAGAGACTCTGGGGCCTACCTCTCGCTTCTGCAAATCCAGCCACTGGACTCGCTGGACTTGGGCTGCAGTTGTAATGTAAGACATGCCCAGATGCATAAGTGGCAAATAAAAACTCATGATAATATGAATTTTGTCTATTCCTAGATTTCGTCCGAGTGTGAAACCAAACTTCGGGCATACCATCGTGGTTTCAAGATTCTTAACTAACAGCATTCTAAATACTAACTAAAATTAATTCCTACTGAGCAGAACTTAGTTGAGGAGAGTCATTTTTCTTTTTGAATCCGCTTGCCAGTTCTAAACTCTTAGAAATACGAGGAGAAACGTAATAGAGCTTAGAACATTATCATATGAAAAGTATCAGGGAATCAGTGTGTTGTAATAGGTAAAATTAAACAGCAAAAACTTATATGACTTTCATATTTATTGCAAAGTTCAATGTTTCACAAATTAATGTTCGCGAAATCAAATAATTCTTAATCTTTAAGTATACTTCAATCTTAATCTTAAACTTAATCTCCTACAATTCTGTGATTAAATTTCGGATCAATCACGAAATTATTCTTGCCGCTCACGTGAGGATTTACAGCTTAAATAATTCACTTTCAATTAGTGTCTTTATCTGATAATACTTTCTAGAGATCCTTTGCCTCGTCCTCCGTCCTCCCATGCTGTGACATCAAATGGGCAAACAATTGACGCCTTCGCGCATACCGTCTGCCACAGTAGGAACAAATTGTGCTGGGTTTTAATGGCGGTGGATTCTTCAGCCTCGTCTTTCCCATACTTGTGGACTTCCTTCAAATCCTCCTTTAGACCATCCTTCCTCCGGAACGCTTTCCCACAGAGTTCACAATCGTCCGTTTTCCCGAGATGAACTGTTGAGTGGTGTCGGAATAGTCTGGCTCTGGTGGCAAAAAACCTTCCCACACACATCGCACATCAAGGGAGCTACTGAAACTGCGTTGTCGGAACGGCGTGTAATTCGGCGTGCGTCTAACCCATGTTGACTTGCGGTGACAAACGTCGCACTGCAACTTCTTCGGCGGGTTGGAATAAGTATGAGCTCGCTCTTGAGTCGTGACGGGCAAGGCTCGCTGAAAAAAAAAGAATCAATGATTCTTACGTTCATAATGAAACAGGCCGGTCGCATTTACGTTTGGTATGAAATGCAGGTCCACATACGAGGCACAGAAAAGCAGTTTCTGAGTGGCCAATTTCCACATGAGTCTTGAGGGAAAACTTGGTTGGAAAAAATTTGGAGCAAATGGAACACGAGTGCTGCTGGACTTGGAAATGGGCGTATCTGATGTGTGCCCCCATCTGTGCGTTCCCCCGTCTCTTGAGTCCACACAGAGGACATGGACGATAGAGTTTTGATTGGTTTCAGTCCGTCCTGGGTGTCGACGTCTTTGTAGCCCATGTCCCTGTTATGAGTATTCCGATGGTGAAGGACCCATTCATTAAACGTGGATAAAGAAACGTCCCGGCGCTCGTCACATTTGTAGTCCGTGGTAATGAGGAGGGCTTGATCTTCCTCACTGAATAGAATGCGTCTTGGGAGATGTGGATAGGCTCTTTCGGGATGGAAATTCTGGTGATGTCTGCGCATGCTCTTCCTTGAGATGAAACCAGTACCACACTCGCGACATTGGTAAGGTTTTGCTGATTTAGCTTCATTCTATAGAAACGAAAACCAAAGTATAGTAAATTGATTAGAATTCCAACAAGTAATTTTCTATTCTTCATCATCATCTCATCATACCGTGGAGGATGATGGACTTGACAGAAACTCGTTGTCTTCGTCGTCATTGGATTCGCAATCATCTAGTTCGGTCTCCTCAATTCTCACCTCCTCCGGCACCAACTTTTCCAAAGCAAGCAATCGCGTAATCTCAAGTCAGAAGCTAAAGATGCTAAACAGGGAGGGGAAGGTTTAGCACGTTTGAAATTGTCAGTTGATTTGTCCTTAGAGTGGGGAGTCTTCCTAGTAGACTGACAACTGACACACCAATGGAAGGTTATCATAATCATGATTCGGACTTGGACTCTGGCACTCGTTCACTACTGCTCCGAATGTTCTATCCATCTCAGACTTGATGTCGTGGACGAGGCTCTATGAGCCCACAGCGGCGCTTCTTGCGAATAACATGTACACCTCCAATAGATGCTTAAAGTCATGGGCACAGGCTAAGCATAGCTTTAGACGAGATTACAAAAGATCGAGGGAACTTGTTGGTTTGTAGAGGATTTTCCAGTGCATGCCTGACGGTGTAGGTGACTCCGTTAAAGGCGAATAGGGCAACGTACTTGTCCATTTCCAGCGTCTCCGCACAACGAGCACAAACGGAGAGCAGAGGGAGTCGGTCAGCAGATAATGGATCCTCCATCTTTCCAGTAACTATGACTAGTGCCTAGCAAAGCCAGCAATAAAGTGATTCAATCAATTGAAATGTATTAAATTCGTATGGTAAATGCGTGAGACAGAATTATCCCACCTTGCCAATGGTTCTTGCAATAAATTGTCACTGAGATATCCCGGAGTATCAACTAATTTCGGAGTATACTTGATTCGAGCAATTGAATAGTGATGGAGACTAATCGGTGGGATGTGATTGAATGAGAGACTCATGACCCATCAATAAATTGAAATTAAACTAACGAAAACGATTGGTTTAGATTTCTTTCTCACTTTAACTTTCTTCTCTTGTTTAATTTTTTGAGTTGGCGGCGCCTCCTCCGATGGGATCCGAGTCGAACTTGAAGAGAAGTGTAGTGTAACCTGACAGTTAATCCCCAGAACACTAACAAACAAACAAAAGTAGAACCAATCGAAAAATTAAGCAAATTAAGTTCCAACCCAAAATAATAACAAGAATCTTAAAAAAAGCTTTCGAATTACGTAAATCCATCTCTCACCGGAGGTTTCCTTCCACAATTTGGAATGGAAAATGGATTTGGTCATTGATCCCAAATTACATCCTACCCAAATGCAAACTTTTATTTCGGATTTTCAAGCAGGAAGGAATTTACAGATCTTCAGTAAATTCAAAAAAAAAGTTTTTAACTTTGGACGTCATTGCTTTGTACTAAAAGTATTCCTTTAACTCCTTTGCTTGAGATAACTGCGAAAATAAGTTAAGTTTAATTCATTCATTCCTAAAAAGATTAGTGTTTAAC
>Ga0194135_10001610_pt1 | contig 13542 bp, 12 predicted proteins | sample LitLau_LLRF_2013_FD_134024 | JGI IMG/M metagenome (GOLD analysis project Ga0194135, IMG submission 134024) | Freshwater sediment microbial communities in response to fracking from North America - Little Laurel Run_MetaG_LLRF_2013 (version 2) | ecosystem: Environmental > Aquatic > Freshwater >...
AGAACAGGAAACCTTAAAAAAACTGATGCTTGATTTATTTGCGGCTATTAAAGCAATGACTTTCACAACCAATATGGGACCAACCATCAAACTCATCAACGAAGCTCAGTTCACCTCCATTGAAAACCGATTTAAAAGCTTTTTAAAATGAGTTTAAACCAGCAAAGATTAAAGCAGAAAATTAAAGACGCCATCAAGGCTGAGCAAAGTGAAGAGCAAGATGCAAATACCTCTTTAGACAAGATTTCGGATGCCATAGCTCAGGCTGTGATTACCGAGATCAAGTCGTTAAAGTTGAATTACATCAGCGGTTTGGTCAGTCCTAACGGGCCCGTAACAGGAACTATAAACATAACCATAGAATAAAATGAAAGACATTCTAATTAAAGATGATGATCTACTAATCTTCAAAGGCGATTTCTATGTTGACGAATCTGATGCCCAGCAGGTTGAGTTGATTTTAAAAAGCAAACAAGGTGAATGGAAAGAGGCCCCACAAGTTGGAGCTGACATCAGCAGAGCGCAAAACGGAGCAATAGACCGCTCTTTATACCGGGATATCCGTGTTCAGCTTGAGGCCGATGGATTTTCAGTTAAAAATCTGGATATCAATGAAAATGGAGTAAGTATAAACGGAACATATGAAGCAGTATAAAATTTACGAACAGCAAACCTGGCTGGATATTTCTGTACATGTATACGGCACCGCCAGTTATGCTATTGACCTGGCTGTATTTAACAATTCCAGTCATACAGAAGACCTGAAAGCCGGGACTCTGATTTCCCTGCCGGATTACATCCCCGAAAGGCTGGTATTAATCAGCATGAAAAATATCCCTTCCACCGGATTTAGTAAAACCGGCGAAGGAACAATTAACAGACCCGAAGGCATAGACTATTGGGCAATCAGTTACGATTTTATAGTAAGCTAATTATGGCAAGAAAAATAGAACAAATACAAAAGGAAATTATTACGGCAAAAGAGACCTATTCCGAATTGGATGTACTCAACACAACAAGTAGTGTAGCCATCTGGCAGTTGATAACATTTGTTATTGCCTATGCCATATACACGCTCGAAAAACTGTTTGATATTCACAAAGCAGAGACTGACACCAAAATATCGCTGCTAAAACCACATACTGCACGCTGGTACCGCGAAAAAACACTGGCTTTTCAATATGGTTACCCACTGGTCAGGGATACCGATTATTATGATAATACCGGGATACGCGCAGATTTAATTGAAAATAGCAAGATTATTAAATATGCAGCAGTAACCGAAGCTGAAGCAGATAGCCGCTTAATTGTAAAAATCGCCACTGAAACTGCCGGAAGCTTAAAGCCGATTACCGCGGCACAAAAGGAGAGTTTCGAAAGCTACCTGGCAGAGATCAGGGATGCCGGCGTACGTACCTCAGTGATTAACTTTTTACCAGACAAGCTTTATTTAAAAATGCGGATTTACCGCGATCCCTTATTGCTGGATGCCGATGGAAATAGTATTGCCCTGGGAGGCAAACCTGTTGAAGAAGCTATTAAACAATATTTAAAAGAAATGCCCTTTAACGGAGAGCTGATTCTGGCCCACCTGGTAGATAAGCTGCAATTGATCCCAGGAGTAGAGATCCCTCATGTGGACAGTGCACAAAGCAGCTGGATCGATGCAAATACACAAAATTATGGCACGCCACAAGAAATTAATGTCCGCCAGATTCCAGTTTCTGGATATTTCGAAATCGTAGACTTTAACGGATTAAGTTATGTGGTATAGAATAGATTTTAAAAAGCTTTCAGTCTTATTGCTGCCAACCTTTCTCAGAAAAAACCTGATAACAGCTTATATCGGAGCATTGGTTACCCCAATTTCTACAGTATATCAGTCCTGGTATACTAACAGAGAGGATAACCTCGATAAGCTGGCGCATAATGGCCAGGTTTGTTATCTGAGAAAAGTCCTTAACGATCATGCAGATTCCTCACAAAGAAGGATTTTCATCGATGACGGTAACCGGTTTAAACGGACTTATCTCTATACGATGGCCGAAAACCAGCCTCACTACCTGGGTAGCTTATTCTTACAGCCCAGCACGAGTTTCGCAGATACTGGTACCGATTTTAAGGTGATGATCCCATCCGATCTCAATACACTAACTGATCATTACCGGTTAGTCGCCATGATTGAGTTTTACAAACTAGCAAGTAAACGATATACAATAGAAACCATATGAACAATATAGATTTTCAACAAACCGGAGGGTTTCCACTGGAAACCGATACTTTAAATTTCATGCAGGATACTTATAAGAGCCTGCAGGGACTCTCAGCCCTGGCTGGTGACAATTACATTCTTTCTGGCTGCACAGTTTCTGGCAGTTCGGTAACTGATGGTTATGTCGTCATCAACGGAGAGGTCCTGCCCTTTCGTGGTGGCTTATCACAAAGTAATCTGATTATCCGTGAAGACAAGCAGTCCAGATCGTTTGAAAACGGACAAACCAGAGATGTATTTTTCACCCGTTACGTTACTTTCGGTACGGGAACAGCTGCTATTCCATTTTCTTCTCTGATGAGGTTAAAACCGCTGTCCCTGTTCAGAAATCTGCCCCATCAAAGCAGCTCTGCCATTGATCTGGATGATGAAAACACATTGGCAACATCACGCGCAGTAAAACTATTGAATGATAAAGTAGAGACCAAATTACCATCTGGATGTATCCTGATCTGGAGTGGTTCAATTACTACCATCCCATCAGGTTTTGCCTTATGTGACGGACAGTCCGGAAGACCAGATCTGAGAGACCGCTTTATACTTGGTGCCGGTAACTCTTATTACGTTGGCCAGTTAGGTGGTGAAAAAGATCATAGATTAACTCAGGATGAAATGCCTAAGCACAGACATGGTCCTTCCTCTCCTATGGGTAAAGGCGATGGTTTGGCCGGCAGAGGTGGGCTTGCTGTTTCCAGGATATGGGGAGATAAAGATGGCGATTACAGTAACAATTTAACTGATGACAGAGGTGGAGATCAGCCACACAATAACATGCCTCCATATTTCGCAATGGCTTATATTATTAAACTTTAATCATGCCTAAACAATCCATAAATACCATTAAAAACTGGTTCAGAACTGGTTTAAAGCCAACACAGCAGCAATTCTGGGATACCTGGGACAGTTTCTGGCATAAAGACCAGACCATCCCCTCTTCCGCTATTGAGAATCTGGATAACCGTTTCCAGGAGAAGGCTGATCAGGAAGCTTTTGCTGGTCACCTGACTGATGGAAATGCACATCATAGCCTTTTCTCTTCTAAAGCTGATTTGAATCATACGCATCAGATTGGTCAGATTGATGGTTTGCAACAGGTACTGAATACCAAGGCTAACAAAGAGGATATAACCAATGCAATAGAGAATTACGATACAGAATTGAAAGCTGGTGTTCCTGAAGACGGGGACACTTTGATGAAGCTATACAGCATAATTGCTGATAGCTTCAAAGAGATAACCGTTGCCAATATAGCAGCCAGAGATGCATTTAACATCAGGACCTTACCGATGAACTTGTTTGTTCTCGATGATGGAGACGGGCGCTGGGCACTATACAAAGCAACAACGAAAGGAACAAATGCAAGCTATGTTAAAATCAGTGATCCTGATTTACTGAATGCGGCAATGTCTGCCAGTCAGGTTAAAGCAGCTTATGAAAGTAATCCTGATACCAATGCCTTTACCAATCTCTTACTGGCGAAACTTAACCAATTGCAGAACACAGCAATTGCCAGCGACTCTGAAACACAGATCATCACGACAGTAACTGAAGACAACAAAGTAATCAGCAGGTTAAAATTATTTAACTGGTGGACCTGGATCAAATCACAGTCGCAGACTATAACCAGCCGCTGGTCCTTTAATTCAGGTATTACCCTGCGTCCAGGAATATTGGCTCCTGAATTACAAGACGGTGCTATTGAAAGAGATGAAAATGGTACGCTCTGGAGTACTGAAGGGGGCGTAAGAAATAGGATATTGAGTGTAAACGCTGTAAATGATCTTCCTGAATCAATTCCTGGAGAAGGAAGCTTTTTATACGTTTCAAGAGATAAATGTATTTATTACTCTGATGGTACCCGCTGGAATCTTTTGGTACGTTCTTCTGTACCAGCAGGCGGAAATACTACGAACCTGATTAAAACAATCAGACAGGTAACAACCGATGAATATGCTGCTTTACCTGCCTCAGAAAAAGAGGCGAATACTTTATATATTTCAAAAGGATCACCTTATAATGTGATTACTATTCCTCCTCCTGTCGGCCCTGTAATCATTGACATAGGAGATATAGACTTATCAGATAAACAGACTATCGAATATGGCAGGTTATATAATTGCCCAGCCAATTATTCTTTACCTAACAGTAAATTCTTTCAAATACTTGAATGGCATCAGGATATAGCTCAGGATGTTATAGTTCAAATATTTCATCTTAATGAAGACAACTCAGAGATAAAAGTTTCAGAATATATTGGAAGGGGCGTAACCAATTGGTACCTGGGCGAACAAAGTGGAACAAAAATAATAAAATACATCCTTAATCCATTGGGCGTTAAAAAGATGAAAATTGGATTTGAATTTCACAGTTTTCTAGTTGAGCCCAGGTTTTCTAACTTTGAGATCAATAAAGATTTCATCAATTTATTTAAAAACCTGCAGTATCTATATTTCGCAGAATATAATATTATCGAAGTATACAAGGGTCTTTTGGATTGTACAGTCCTCGAACACTTAATTGAAATCAGATCTTTCAAGACGTACAATGCTTATTTTTCTCCCGCAGTAAATGATAACACCTATTTAAGAACTATTTCTTTACACCCTAAAGCAAAACTCCAATGTTTTGAAGTTATTTTTGTAGGTCCTGCTTTAAATCACATCAGTGGAACTCCTTCTCAGTGGTGGGCAAAATTCTCGACTATTCCTGAAAATTTATCAGATACAACCAATATAAAACTGGATTATTCAAATGTCGTACCCTCAGAACTGGATCGTCTATTGATTGAATTAGATAAGGCTGGCAGATATAATGGCAACATTAGCATCACCAATAATCAAAACTGGAATGGCTCTGATTTTTTAGAAGCCGTCAATAGAACATCGGCTTCCAATGCAGCTAAAGTTGCTTTACTCCAAAAAGGATGGGCTATTGTCATACCAGAATAGGCTGTTAATCCAGACATTCAAAAAATCAATTTTGTTTAGACTATAAATCAATTAATTCGCTCAACACAAATGGCAAAACAATCTTTAAACACCATTAAAACCTGGTTCAAAACCGGGTTTAAACCAACTCAACAACAGTTTTGGGATACCTGGGATTCCTTCTGGCACAAAGATGAGATCATCCCCGCTTCAAAAATTGAGAATCTGGATATTCGTTTTGATGAAAAAGCAGATGCTGATGCTTTAAGGAGTCATGTTAAAGACTTATCAGCTCACGGACTCGATCAGAAAGCAAATCTCCTGACAACAAATATTTTTTCAGAAGACAATGTTTTTGTAAAGAACATCAAGGTTGCAAAGGCAAAAACAAATACGGGTATTGACTTCAACCTCGATCTGAATGACAAAGTTGCCCGCCCTGGCTTTGCAGGCAGATTAACCTACGGAATTGAGGATGGTTCATTATCACTGAGCACTATTCCGCCTAATCGGGAAAGACCCGGTGAGGAGCTATTATATCAGGGTATACAACTCATGATCAATAATGCTGGTGACATGGCATTGTCCGGAAGCCTGACTACCAATGAGGTACTATTGAATACTAACAATAATTTTCACCAGGTCATTAAGCCTGCAACAGCGGTTACTGACAATACTGAACTGTTCCTGCCTGCTTCGGGTGGGACACTGGCCAGAACTGAAGATATCCCGGTACTTACAGCCGGTACCAATATTAATTTAACAGGTACCTATCCGAATATCACAATTAACGCAACAGGTGGGGGTTCTGGAGTCCCTGTGATACCCGTGGCTTATGAAGACCTGAAAGTTTTATACTACACTGAAACGTTAGTTCCCGGACAGGAGTATCTGATTACAGATTTCCAGAGCACATTTAATTACGCTGCACATACTATAGTGCCCGCAACCGAGTGGCAACCTGCCAGAGAAACACTCTATTTCGGATCAGAATCTTACTCTGGTGAAATTGAGCCATTGATTGTTACAGCGGTAAGTCCAACTGAGATTCATTCGGTTGCCAGATCTACTGTTTATACTGAAGACACCATCATTTACACGATGCAGAACCTATACTCCGGCTTATGGGCTTCTACCAAAGGAACAATACTCAGAAGAACAGATATTAGAAATAATAATACAGCCACTTTTGATTATAGGGTAACTCAATATAAAACAAATGACGGAGAACCACAACAGGCTATAACTATGTATAATAATTGTACCATTCATGCAATGGGTGAGTATAATCAGTTGATGCCGGTTATTGTAAAAGATATGAGAAATTCTAAATTAACAACCTTAAATGGCAATATCATTGGAAGGATGAGTAATTCAATACTCGATATGGGTTACTCAAATATTGTATCTCATAATGTTATGATTTACAATTGTAATATTAAAGGAGGAGCTATTTACCTTGACCTGAACCTACCTGAGTGGAGTACCTACCTTACAGGAATATGCGCAAAAGTATATGGCAATAACTACTCGGTTAGAAATGAAGCACTGATCAAAAATCTGGCTAATAAGGAAGGTACATCAAACATCATATCTGGTAACGATGGTCTTCTTTACCTGCAGAATATTGATAGTACAGGCATTACCCTTACTCCTCTTATAGAGTTGGCATAAAAGACATAGGCGCAGATTAAAACTTCCCTCTACCCAACAAAAAAACATGGCAAAACAATCTTTAAACACCATTAAAAACTGGTTTAAAACTGGTTTAAAACCTACTCAACAACAATTTCTGGATGCCTGGGATTCTTTTTGGCATAAGGATGATATAATCCCGGCAGGTAGCATTGAGAACCTGAATATCCGTTTCGACGAGAAAGCAGATTCTGAAGCATTACACAGTCATGTCCAGGATCTCACAGCACATGGTGTTCAGCAGAAGGCAGGCCTGCGCGAAAAGAATATTTTCAGTGCTGAGAATATTTTTAGAAAGAATATCAGAACAGGAAAGGTTAAGACTGATACAGGTATTGATTTTAATCTGGATCTTAACGATAAGGCTTCTAGCAAAGGATTTACAGAAAGATTAATCTACAATATTGAAAACGGATCATTATTCCTGAATACCACCCCTCCTGATCAGTCTGCGGAACAACCAGACAGATATTTATATACTGGTACACAGCTAACCCTTAACAATCCAGGGGATATGGATATCAGTGGAAGCTTAAGCGCTAATGCATTAAAAATGAACACTGGAAATGATCTCCACCAGGTAATCAGACCAGCAGCGACAATTACTGCTGATACAGAATTTGTACTACCCAAACTCAACGGCACTCTTGCTAAAACTGAAGATCTGCCAGCGATTACAGCCGGGGAAAATATTAGCTTGACTGGCATCTATCCCCATATAAAAGTTAATGTAAAGACTACAGGAACCAGTTCACCATTAATCAACGTTACTTACGAAGAGCTGAATTCAATTATTGAAGTAAGAGCACTGGTACCGGGACAAAAATATCTGATTACAGATTTTCAGAGTACTATGGTTTATGGCAATCTTTCAATTGACACAGGCCTTACGGTGGCCCCCGAATCTTTAAATATCGGATCGGAAGTATATTCAGGAGATATAGAACCACTGATAGTGACAGCTATTACAATCGACTCATTAGATCAGATCGCCTTGTCTGCCATTTATCCAAGCGACGAATTGTATTATACGACACAGAATCTTACCAACGGAATACTGGCATCTACAAAAGGGACTATTCTGAGAAGAACAGACCATGTTTTGAATAACAAAGCTAACTTCGATTACCGGATAACGATGTACACTACGAATAAGAAAGATCCCCGGAAAGCATTAACCTTGATATCAGATTGTACAATCTATACATCTGGCCCATATGGTTCGATTATGCCTGTAGTCATTGGGTCCATGAAAAATTCCACCATAAACACCAATATGGGAGATATAATGGCTGTTTTATATGACTCTGCACTCGAAATGAATTATGGATTCATTCAATCCCATACAGCTGAAGTGTATTCTTGTGAGATCAAAGGAGAAGTACTTTATGTCCGAAGATACTATGAAGGGATACGTTTCGTTTTGCAGGGTATTTTTGCTGAAGCAGTTAATCCACTTTCCCCTATACTTCATGACACTGTTTTTTCAAAATTCGTGAATAAAACTGTTGCATCTTATATAATGGAAGGTGGAGACAGAGACCGTGGTTTGTTTCAACTGAACTATAGTCCTGAAGGTGTAAGTTCTACCAAACTCACCAAAGTATGATCTTTAACGTTGCTACAACAGCTTCCAGCTTGTCTTTACAAAGACAGGCTGATCTGATTCCGTTGCTGAGTGCTTATGGAATAGTTTACCAGTTTTATTCAGGTGCAATAACTGCATTAAAATATGATGGATTATATCATACAGCCAAAGAAATCATCAGAGTACATATCAATGATAATTATGTCATTTTTGCCGAGGATGATCTGGTATTAACCAAAGAATTTAGCCCTGCTTATCTGAAAGCCTGCATCGATCAGGCTTCGGCTTTAAACCTGGATGTTCTGGCCACCGGGGCCTGGCTGAGTTATGAGGAAGTTCCTGTTGCTGAAAACCTGCTAAAAATCGGGGGATTCCGCGGCACTCAACTAACCGTGATCTTTAAATCTGCTTATCAAGCATTATTGGATGCCCCAGTTTATAATCATTTCGAGGACACCATCAGTAAGTATCAGCCCAAGTTACAAATCGGACTGACTTTTCCTTTTCTCAGTAAACAGCGGGAAGATATTCCTTCTATGATTGTAGAAAAAAACCACAACTATCTTTTTCATGAGAATGAAGATAAAATCAGCATCAGTTTAGGTCTGAAAAATCAGTCACGAATAAAAAAACGGCACCTTTCGTTTTAATAATTAAGACTTTTCGTTTTGGGGCTCATAGAAGAAAGGAATTAAAACAATAACCTTGTATATTCAATAAAAAAGCGCAATTCTCATTGCGCTTTTTTTGTTATTCTATCAGCATAAACTCCAGTCCTTATTCAGAAATTCATCTTCACCTGGTTTCTTGTTTTTGTAAGCAATAGCTTCAGGTATCGACGTTTTAGGTAAATGAACATGTATAATTGTGTTCTCCTTAATTTCTTCAAGCTGAGCCAGTACATCCTCCAACGACTCCATATCACTTACTTCAAAACCCTTACCACCAAAAACATCCACCAGTTTAGCGTACTTCCAGGCATGCATCTCATTATATGGATAGATATTATTCAGATCAGGCAGAATATAATCTATTTTGTCTTTACCACGGAAAGGGTTCGGATTTACCAATAACTGTTCAATACCATAAATTTCATTGTCCAGCACAAATACAATGGTATTATGCTTTAGCTTGTTCTGAGTAGATATCGCCTGACAGGTTTCCTGAAACGCCCCGTCCCCTACAAAAACGACAGCCCTTTTATCTGGCCTGGCACATTTAACACCTGTAGCCGCAGGAACCGAATAGCCAATTGAAAGCCACGAAGCCTGTGCAATAAATCCATTGGCTTCGGCAATATGAATCCCCTGACATCCCAGTAAAGGAAAGCCAGCATCAGCCACGACAATATGGCTTTTATTGATAAAGCTGTTCATTCTAGCAAAAAACAGATCATATGTAATCGCTGTCTTTTCCTTTTTGGTTTCCAGCAAATTGGTAACAAAGAAAGAAGCTGATAGTTTAGCTGGCCCATACATCTGATAAGCTTCAAATTTCACTTTAATCAGCTCTTCTTTCAGATAATAAATAAAATCCTTAATGGATACATTTGGTTCATAGGATGCCCCTATTCTGACGCCGCTATGGTTTGCCAGAACAGTATCATTTTTCCAGACATCAAAACCACCCAGGTTTTTTCCGGTTGTCCATACACCCAGCCCAATTTTAACCTCAGCCTTTTCAAATCGCTCTTTCACATCCTTTGGAGATGCATTCCCATTAAAAACACCTTTAAACTTCGGATGATTTTCTGACACAATTGATTTTCCCAATATAGAGGTTACAAATTCGGTATCTGTGGTTTCAATTAAGTCTAGGAATTCCTTTTGCAGACCATAACGCTGGATTTCAATTCCTCCCCAAAAGATTATTTTTTTCCCCGCAGCTAATGCAGCTACACTTTTAGCAGCTTTAAGTGCATTCTCTTTACATCCTTTAAGTGACTTTTTAGCCAATGGTGCAACAGGTGGCTCACATTTCATCCGCCAGACGTCTTCAAAAACCTCCAGGTAAACCGGCTTTCCATACAAGATACAAGCATCCAGTATGGCATCAATTTTATAGGCTGCATCTGCAGCACTGGTGACCTGTTCGGCAGCTACTGTGACATTTCTGTATACATTGATATTACTATACATGTCTCCGGTCATGTGTGAAGACAACAGTCCCTGTGCTACATTCTTCAACTGATCACTATTAGTTGGTGCACCATTAATAACCAATACAGGGCAATGCTCGACATAGGAACCCGCCACAGAATTAAGCAGGGTAAAAGCACCCACGCCATAAGTAACGGCAACAGCCGCAAACCCGTTCAGCCTGGCATAAGCATCAGTACAATGTCCCGCGTTGATTTCATTGGTATCATTGATTACCTGAATTTTAGCCCGTTTATCTTCGAGGATGGTATTTAAAAATGGGGCCGTATAATTACCGGCTATCCCAAATAAATGAGTCAGCCCCATTTCTTCCAGCCTGATCTGCAAATATTTTGCAACAGTAATTTCTGTCTTTATCATATCAGCGGGGATTATTTAAGTTACCGACATCTTCGTTTACTTCAAGGGCTGTGCGGATACCAGATTCAATTGCACCTTCAATCCAGGCATGTTTAAGCGAAGTATGTTCACCCGCAAAATGTGCTTTTCCGTGCCATTCCGTCGAAATAATGTGTTTCTGCAACAAATGCAATTGACCAGGGTTAAAAATCGCAGCCTCTCCATAGGCATAAGGGTCGCGCATCCAGCTTTGAGTAGCTGCGCCAACCCTGTTTTTAGCATCCTTATGATCCTTCGTTGAGGAGGTAATAACAGCCAGGTTTATAATCCGTTCGCGTTCTTTCTCATCATCGGTATGCATAATAGCCAGGTTTTTAAGTGCATAAAAGTACCTGTCATCATCATCCATAGAATCCCAGCGGCTCGCTTCATCCGACCAGCAATAAGAGGCCAGAATCACTCCATGTCCTTCATTTGCAATATCCATACTCGGATAATATACAAACCGGTTAGAGAAGTCTGTGATAGTTCCTCCGCCCACAATATTATAAGGCGGTTTCTGCCACCATTTCTCTCTGAATTCAAGCAATATTTTGGTAGCGGAATCATAATGCAGCTCCCTGATTGCCTTACGTTTTAACTGTGAGAATCCCGGCGTAACATACACATGTCTCAATGCTGAAAATGGTATAGTTACAATGACTTCATCAAATTCCATTTCTGTTACAGGGGTTGTTAAAGCTTTGAAGCCAGCTTTTTCATAGAACTGGTGATCTCTTTGTACTTCAATATCTACCCCTATCTTAACTTTACCAGTTTTCTGGTTCAGCTTTAGATCGGTTACCCTGCAATCGAAATAAGTATTGTCTTCCAGTTGATGAGCTTTAAAAAATGCATTTGGCAAAAGGTCTGACCCTCCTACTATTTCCACAAATTGTGTTGTATCTTTAATAATATTGGATTCAATAAAACTCTGGATAAAATCGTAGGCCATTCTTGATTCGAGGTTTTGCAATACACCAATCATCTCAATAGCATTATCAGAATATAGCGTCTGTTCTACCAAAAACCGCCTCATGGAATACTCACCAAAACGCTCAATAAGCAATGGCCAGTTTTTCTTCGGGTCCTGGGCAATAAATGCTTTCAAAGGCTTCATTACATTAGCCAGCAGGATATCTGCACGTTGATTCTCATACAAATTCTGATTACTTGTTTCCAGATGATAATCTAGTAATTCATTGATGTTAGCTTCATTTTTAAAATATATATTCTGAATTACCCGTTTATAATTCACATATAAAAGCGAATTCCTGGTAATCGTTGGCGGCTTCGTTTCAGGATCTTTCTGATGTTCAATTGCCTCCTGCTTATCTACCGAGAGATAATAGAATGGTTCCACTTTCAGGTTCAGCTTTGCGATATATTTCAATACCATCTGATGAATAGTTGGTATACGCATCGCGCCTGCTTCAGCATAAACCTTATCATCCTCGAAATACTTTTTGTCTTTTGTATTTCTGAATGTTTTAATCCGCCCGCCTACACGGGTATTCGATTCCACAATTGTAACCTGATGACCGGCCTGTTTCAACATACTGGCGGCAACCATACCAGCCATTCCGGCTCCAATGATCAACACGTTTTTGGGGTTTCGGGTGTGCGGAATACCATCATCAATAAATTTCAGGTATTGTTGGATAATTGGATCGTCTTCTTCGTCCAATAGACCATGCAGGTAATTTTCCATAAATTGTATAAGATTAAGAGAGTTAATTAAAATAAATATACAGAATTATTTATTTTTCCCACCCACATAAACTCTTGCCATCTTTCTCTGCTTTATCCAGGCTAACCTGGACAATTTTATACTGGCAATTCCCTAGCCCACGACAATTTGGCTTATAATGATATTTCTTAGCAGTATCACTATTGCAGACATATACCGAAACCGGAGCTGAACAGTTAGTGTTAACCAGGAAAAGGATAAGAAGCAGAGCGCATTTCATGAATTCAGATTTTATTTAAAGATTATTTCGAACCAGCTGAGGTGCAAAAAAAATCGGGTTATTTTTATAATAACTCGATTTTCCGAAAGTGTATCGCCATCTGCTTTTGAATAGTTCTATCATAATCAGATTCAGCCTCATTCGCTTTCCCGATAAGTATAAGTAGTTCCAGGAGTAAAAGAAAAGCCAGCCAGATTATATATACAATTGTCGCGATCGCTGATTCCTTCAGGATACTAAACATAATTCTGAGTTCATCTAAGAACCCCATATTACGGCCCACTTCTTTTTCAAGTGATAACCTAAGACTCAATTGATTATTTTCTTTAACTGTCTTATCTTCATTCAAGACTCTTAATTGATTATCAATCGATGGAAGCTGGTCAATTTTAGGATTAGATATTACTTTAATATTCCTGGAAATAATTGTTTTTAGTTTTGTACTGGAAGTTGTTGTTTTTGAACTATCCGTTGTTGTTTTGACTACAGGCACCTGAGTTGTGGTTGATTCGACTACTTGTATAGTCTTATTTTTATTAATATCCTCTAAGAG
>Ga0194135_10001611_pt1 | contig 13538 bp, 10 predicted proteins | sample LitLau_LLRF_2013_FD_134024 | JGI IMG/M metagenome (GOLD analysis project Ga0194135, IMG submission 134024) | Freshwater sediment microbial communities in response to fracking from North America - Little Laurel Run_MetaG_LLRF_2013 (version 2) | ecosystem: Environmental > Aquatic > Freshwater >...
CGCCCTGTGTTTGTGTATTCCGAGAAAAAACCTTCCTCTGTGCCCACTGCCCGTGTACTTATATTCGGACGTATGTATGACTTTCACAATTCTAATCGTTCCTGTGACGCACTTGGTTTCTAAATATTTATTCATTTCAAGTTTAAATATCAAACGTTGATGATGAGTTTCAAATAACTTTATGATTTGAAGGATGTAGTATAGTGAAACCGTTTGAAAATCCGGGACCAATTGAGTGGAAGTTTAGACTTTCGACGATGAAAGTAATTTGTATTTCACTCGTGTGTAAAATTGCTAGTCATAAATGAAGTAGCAAGACGTACTCATGTCAATGTAGAATTCTTAGTCTAAAAACCACAGAATAATATAGAAAGTCGACTTTGTTCCCGACTGTCTTAAATAATCCAGCTGCTCCATCTTTAGTAACTTCCTCTAAATCCAGGAGAGTTGGTCTACAAAGAATTCCGAGTACATTTGGACTCCTCTGGGTGGCAGTTCCAGTATTTCAAACCGATGCTAACCAAGTTCATCACACTGAGAGGTCCTATGATTACATAATTTACATAGCTAAAAACTCCTAGAATGGGACTCCTAGTTTTTACCCGTCCAGTCAATTCAGCTATATAAAACATCGCTACCAAATAACGTTCTGCAAATTTCGTTAATAATTCAAAGTGTTCCAGCTGCTCAGTCAGAATTTTAATCTTGGTGATACAGCTGGAAGCTGGAAAACCAATTTAATATGCAAAATCTTTTGTATCCAAACAGGATTTTTTAACACTCAAGGTTATTTGGTTTAATATAAACTTCTATCATGTAGTGAATGTTAAGTGTACGTGCTCAATGTGGTCAAAACAAGAAATTGGCTTGGTTCTTTACAGGTTATGGTCAACATGGTTAAATAAACCTACAATGCACACGTCTCATGCAGTCTGTCTCATGGGCTTGGGAAATCCAAAGGAGCAAGAAGCTCTGACAAATCCAGTCAACTAGTCGCCTCCTGCACGAGAACAGATTAAGAATTACTTGCCACATCAAAATACTTTGTCTTCTAATTGTAAAATCTGCAACATGTCTTCCGCTAAGTTTTGTAAGCTAAGGATATGCTTGGTTCTCATCACAGTAGCTATAGTGGATTCGGCTGTTGCCAATGAAGAAGACCTAAACTTGTCTGATTGTGAAAAGTATCAGGTTAGTAATAAATAAATATTTATTTCACTTTTATCATGCAATGCCCTTTAATGCAATACAGTCCACGTATTTTAAATAAGGATTTAGTGGTTGGTCCCAAGAACAAGACGTGTAAAGTTCCTGGATATGTTGGCGTCAAAGGCCAATGCACCGTGTATAAGAAATGTCCTGAAAATCTAAGATTACCATTAACAAAATCATCTTGTGGCCCTTCCGAAGTTTTTAATGTCGAACAAAGGAAATGTGTGCACGATAGCTCAGGCGAACAGCAATGCGCTCAGAGTAGATGCTTCCCCGAAGGTATTTTCCCAAATGTATTTAACGTTTTCGGCAGTTATTCCAGTTGCTATTTTACATTCAATAGAAAATGATGCCTCCACGTCAACTGGACCGATCTATAGATCTGATTGGAGTTCTAAAGGAAAGCATGAGCATGAAAAAGAAGTGTCTTCACTATCGACAATACCATTCGTCTCTGTTTCATGTATTTTGAGTGTGATCATTCATGCCTGCTCTGAATTCATGTAAATGTTACAGTTTTATCCATTTAATAAACTTGCGCATTATTTACACATTTAATTCAATGTTCTGCTTTTACGCCTGTTCGCCCTTGTATCGGTGGTGTCGATAGATCTTATGTATAACACAGACTGCAAATACCTACTCATCGTGAAAATATATTTATAAACTTTTACTCTTATAAAAATAATTCACCAATGACTTCACGGAAGAAAAGCTTTGAGATCTGAAGGATGTCTGTGTTGTATGATTTTCCGCAAAGAAACTTCATTTGAGGGTGACAAAAACTTACGAACAGGCTTATTGAAATCCAATCACCATTATTGTTAGAAAGCCTGTTGCCCGTGAATTCTGTATATTACTTCCAACTTCTAATCATCTCAAATTGAAGAGGAAGAAGAATCCTTTGTTCTTATTAGTCCCAGTTCCCACTGCGTAAATAACCAGAAGGAGGAAATGGTAATGACAGTAAAGTTGTTAAGAAGTCAAGAAGAGAAGAAACCAAACTTCATACAAAGACGCTTTTCTTCATGAGGAGGTGAATGAAAATCCCACTTTCTTCCGAAGACTTTTTCCTTCATCTTCATAGAAATAATCGAAACACTTTTTCCTCTTTTTTCTCTCTCGTCTTTTGCAAAGACAAGATTAAACGTCTCTCTCGTTTTCAAATTCAAAAGGAAAGAAAGAAAAAAAAGTTCATTTGGAACACAGGGGTTTATATCTTTCCACTGGTATAGCTTTGTGTATCGCATTAATTTTGATGAGATTTCATTCCAATAATCCAGATTCAGATCAAGGCTCTAACTGCCTGACAGAATAAAATAAGTTCAGTGTCTACTATTCCCTGTCATTGATGTCTGTGGCTGGAAGTGATGAGAGACTTCTGAATTATCTTTAGAACTCTCCTCAATAGTCTCTTAATTTCTGGAAGCGCTACATTGCATAGCTGCATAGCCTACCAATGAGTTATTCACAGACATTGTCATTGTGATTTTCAAATGAAGAATTTTTCCTTGCGCTGGAAGTATTTACAATCTTGCACTATACGTAGAAAGTTTCTTAAGACGCTACAAATGCTACAACAGAGACACTTTTGTTTGTCTTGTATAAAAGTTTTATCAAGTAGCCTAATAATTTAAACTAAAGGAAGTCTTGGGTAATGTTACGTGAAATTGTGTCAAGGACTATGGGTCTCCTAAAGGACTCGACTCTCCCTCTACAGGATAAATGTACTCATGGAATGCAAATAACTCAAGATTTTTAGTTAAAAGTAGGTAGCCACTATGCAAAGTATGGTGTAGCGCATGGCTCTAATTTATGGACAACTAGACTAGAATTTAAGAGTAGAATTTCACCATACGCAATTTATTGTTATTCTTATAAGTAATGAATTAAACAAGTAGGTTGAACATGGGCTCAAGTGTGTTTCATGCTCAGAAGAAAACTTTTGTGGCAACCTGTTCATCAAAGTGGGTATATGTTGGAATGTCTCCAGTTATGATTTATTCGTAAATTTTTAAGGGCACTAGTGAGTTATTATTGGATAGTCTTGGGGAGCAAATAATCTTACGATATATAGAAAAGATGAACCCCTTTGAAACGAAACACCCGCATCCATTCGCATAATGTACCAGTAGTAGTTAAACTTTCGGCCAAATGGATGAATGAACCCCAGATGGTTCTGAGTAAATGGGCTTATTAGGATAATTAGTGAGGATGGTCTATGTCTAAAGGAAGGAGAAAGTTGGAACTGTACCGAGTGAAATATCGTACAATTATGAATTTTCTCATGAACTGGTTCATGCGTTTCATGTATTACTCTTTTTATTTATACTTCTATTGCAGCCTGTTTGTCTCACTTGTAATAATGCTCTTCCAACAATACAATAAAGTTTGCGAATAAATTAGTAAACTATTTCATTAATCGCAGGTTTCAAAGATGAAGAGGAGATAAGGGAGTTGGAGTCTTCCCTCGCGCGCTCCGCTTACGAACGACGTAATACATAGCTACACAATTAATCACCTTATGGAATTTTGCTTGAGAAATGCCATTCTTACTTCTCCTAACTGTTCCAAGTTGTGTTGTGTGTTCCATTGTTTTAAGCTTTATGCCAGGGCTTAATTAAAATTTTGGGAATATCATCTGCCTAAGTCACACAACGTAGTTTCTCCAAAATGGAGTAACTTAAGTCAGAACTAGAACTAAGGAAGTGTACTTAGGCTAAATACCTATTAATGTAATTGACATATAGCTTGTGAAACTTATATTTACATAAAATGTCTTAAGCTATCAGTACTTATGCTATCAGTGCTTAATTTGTGTGCGTCACATTACAATTATGTTTCTGCCCAAATCATTGGGAAGTTTTGAACTCGAATCAATGTTGAAGCATATAAGGTGATAAAGTCTCATCATCTATGATGATGTAATTTAATTTACGCCCCAACACTTTTGGTAGCGGCGTAGGTAGCCAACTTATAGAGACAGTATTTCGTTGATTTAAAATTAATTTTTGGTGAATGAAGCCCATTCCCCAAGAGTGTTTATAGCTTAATGTCATTAAAGTATTCTCATAAGAAATGAATTCTTCCCCCAAACCCCAGACCACAACCTTCCTTCCTTCCTTTGTATACAGCAACGAGGTGATGGCAAGTTGTGGCAGTGAAACTGATAATATATGGAAGTCAAGTGAGTTCGCTGCATCAGCTGCACAGTATCTTCATTCTAAATCTTATTCGCTGTTACAAAAGAGATGTTCAAACTTTGTAGGGCTATTTGTCTCTAGGTATTTGATATAATTCTTTTTATGTAAGTAAGTATACAAGAAAACGCATACATTTAAGTTTAGGGCTAGGGTGAGTTATACTTTCTACCGAAGAAAGCTTCACTTGAGAATCATATAAACCAAGTGACATCCTATGTAGTTTAATTGAAGATACAAGCTATTGTGTAGGATTAGGCTACTCGAAGAGGCAGTCTGAACTCTGTGCGAGCATATAAATAGAGAGAGAATGTGAAAGAAGACGCAACGAAATTAGAAGACAATTTATCCTACGCTTGAGCTGAGGCCGAGGCAGAAAGGACGCGGATTAGAAAAGGGGTCAAGCATGACAACACGGAGAATTTAAACCCAAGAAAACAAATGAAATTGGAAAAGGCAGGGAATGGGGCTCATTAGCTGTGTAAATGCTTAGTTCATTCTCGAAACTAATTAAGGAACCTACGTAGTGCAAAATTCATACGAGAACAAGCGATAATCAAATTAACTCACATCCACTTGCACTCTGAACAAAGTCTCTGTTCTCTTCTGCTAACTTATTTTGAGTCTGCTTAAATCCCTTCTACATAAAACAAGAGTTTTTGGATACTAAAAAGTAACCATAGAGAGAGCTTTTGATCAATATGGTGCAAAAAGAGTTTAACCCTTGTAGCGTTAATGAGATCTCCACACTTAACCAAAAAATTACACGCGTTTGTTATCTGTTGTTGTATGTGTTTGTGTGCACACTCGTTGTTATTGAGTTTAGTGTAGGATTTGCAAAATCGCGAGCTCTGTAACGATTAGTCTATTATTTTACCTAACGCTATGTTTTTGACAAGTATTATTATTACAGTGTATTACATTCGAACAATTCGAAATACTTTAGGGGAACCTGCAGAGACTGCGAGGGTATTGGTATTTTAGGTGCAGTTAGGAAAGTTCGATGACCAACCGAATTCGCTCACAAATAGCAGTGTATATAGTTAACGTCCAGGGATAATTGCACTTTATTCATCTCTGCCCTTCCAGACGAGAATCTCTGAAATTATGATACAGAAATGATTGAGTGAATGGGAGTTGCATACTCATGTAGAAGTTGCTTATTATTATTATTACGGAGAAATTGAAATACTTTTCTGACGACGTGAGTGGTGGAGGAAGAGAAAGCTTGACACAAGGGAAAGTGCAAAACGCTTCTATACGTCATGTTGATTAAGTTCTGATAGAAATCAGTGAGTGCATGTAGTGTACGTTGTTTACTCAAAGTATAAGTGTAACAAGCAACTCAGCCTCGCCTCCATGTCATGCAATTTTGATAAGTCGCGTCAACTCTTTCAACTCGGTTCAATCAAAATTCAGTCAAACTTCCTTTTCAAGTCATTTATCTTAATGTGAGATAAGCAGAGAGTTATAAATGCATAGAATGTTGCTTCTAACTACACAAAAACTCTTTGTGTGTGTGTGTGTTGGTCGCATAACGGGCGATGTAAAATATATTGCTGAGGTAAGATATTTCCACGAAATTAGTGCACTGCTCCAAGCGATAAATAGTCACCGCGATAGGATCATTCCAGTGTTTTATGCAGCCATTCGCACACATGAAAGACCCGTTTGTGGTTGAAAAGTCACTGCACACGGAACCAACTCATTTGCTCGTTCACTCTTTAAACAAAAATAGGCAGAATATTCAAAGAACAGGCTCGTTGTTTCTCTTTAACATAGCCTAAGCGTGGGCAAGGGGGCTCGCAATCCTCCAGCAAATTACTTCTTTCCAATAGCAATTATTTTGAAGTGACAGCTCACACAGTGTGTGACAAAAAGTTAATGAAGTTGTTTTATGTGACTGTAAGTACCGACTACTTAGCAAAACGTGTTTCTCAATTATACTGCCGAATGATCTGAAAATAGCTTGGACTAGGTTGATACTGAAATCCAAAATCGATCAGCAGGGCGAAAGTCTGTACATAACAGCTCATACGATTGTAGCGTTAATTTTATTCTGAAGTAGTAGAGACGGAGTAAGCTGGAAAATCAATTTTACTAGCTCATTTATGTCATTTTTAGTGTGAAAAATATAAAGAATTTTTTTGTACTAAAGCAATGATTAATTATTCATATCCTAGTGAGACTATAACATTGTCGGATTGAACTGAAAGATCGCTACACATTTAGCTTCACTCTTCACTTATTCTTATGAGACATGTAATTAGCCCGTGTAGTCGTGGTGAGGTAGAAAGCTGTCAGATTAATTCTTTAGTTTGTAAATGAAATTGCGTAGAATTCAAGGAGGAAGAAGAAAGCACCGGGATAAAGTGTGAGGTGGTAGGTTGAGTTCGTTAGTAGTGTCAGAGATGAGACTAAGTCCAAATGCAAATGACAAGTCAACTCCAAACCGTCATGTTAAGTCACCCCACATCAAAATACCACTTTGTCTTCAGCTTAAAACTGTTAAAACCCTGTATCAAGTCAGATTAAAATGTTTTACGTAGTTTTGTGTGACTCTCTCTCTCTCTCTCTCGACGGATTCAGTAATGTCTTTCTAGTTTTACCATCGCAATTTACCGTTTTCGACCTCTCCAAAGTGATAAGCAACAACTCAGCCATGGGAGTGTCAGTCTCAGAAAGGGTTCTGACTGCACCCGTAGCCGACAACTATACACAGAACGTACAGAAGGTGCCTATAATACACATTTGCTGCTGCATATTCCCTTTCCTCATGACAAGAGAAAAGTAGCTGTCATCATTCTTCAGTACCTCATGAATACTTCCAAGCAGGAATATATCAAGGAACTAAAAGTGCTGGGATCATTTCTAGTCCACGATCTTTAATTAGTACGAAGCAGAATCACGAGGGTCGTGTAGGTGAAAGTTTACCAAAAATGATGTTGCTAAGACCCAGTGTTCTCATTACCACACTGAATGAGGGAAATCCGAGTGAACACAATGCAAAGTTTCTTCAGATTGATGTTCTTTAATGAGTTCAATTTCTCTTTCTTTCATGTTTTATCTTCAACTGATACTGCCGTAGAAGAGAAAGCGAATTATTATTCGCTCTACTTATCACAAGCAAGCAAGTATTTGGAATTTTACTGCTAGTTTTCTAAACGTCTCGATTCTTCTGATGCTGTTGATCTCATCTCGAATTTCAGTTGCACACACCTCAGAAGCTTTCTTCTTTATTGCCAAATTGAATCTTGCGAGCACCTGAACCATCAACATGATATTGAATACGGTTTCTAGGAAAACTGCTCACAGGAGAAACTAAAATTGCATACATTTTCATTAAAACTCGAATGTATTTAGTATTTATTCTCCTTTAAAGCCGAAAGAATTTTTAGTGGATAATTCCTCATAAGTTTAATTTACAAAATTGCAATGCATAACGTTCCGCTATGCTCGGAAACTTCTGCATCGAGACATTATTTGATTTAATTTTTGTATTGTATTTGTATAAGGCTTCATAAAATACTTTTAGAATTTTTATTACAGGTGAACAAACTGAAGTTCTACAACAAAACAAAAAATCAGAAAAGCCGTCTCTTTCGTTTGTGAGTGCAGCATAATATTATTTTGCTTTGCCTGCTACCGTTTCACGTGCGCAATCGCGTTCCCTAACTATACGTTTAAAATTTTAAATTGTTTGCTTGAGTATATTGCTTTCTTCTCTTACTCGAGTCCGCTCCTTCATTCCTACCACGCCGTCTTAGAGCCCATACCAGAGTCAACAGAGGAACTTTCTTACCCATAATAGCCATAATAGCCATCGTCACTTACGGAGAGCTCGTCCTGAAATGCAATTCATACAAGTACAACATAATTGACATTCTCCATCAAACTTTATGACTTGAGGCATTTTACCAAGTTGACAAGTGTCTCCAGCCGAGAATTATTGACCTCTTTTAGCACGTCTTCACTCGAGCCTTCGAAATTAATCGAGACTGACTCCAAACTCGGGTTCTTAGACATCATACGCATCACGGACGACTTTGACACAGGCGTCTCTGCCAAGTAGGTGAAGCGTTGGAGGAAAGGAAGCTCCAGACTCGAGAGAACCCTCTGGGAAGTCACTAAAGGACATTTACGGATACGAAACTCCTTCAGACCTAAGATGACACGTCCAAAACAGGCACATGCTTTAAACGTACTTATAATTTAATGATTATTTTCAAGTCACACTTTCAACGAGACACAAGTAATAGCATCAGTCACCTTTTAAATTTCTTATGGAGTGGGAACCATCCTCAGAGTCACGACCGAAAATTCCATGGTCAGTTAAGTCTAGAGACTTGCTCACTTCAAGCTCCTCAAGTGACGTCATCTCTGCGACGAAAAACTGCATCACATCGTCGTCCACAGCTTTGGGGCACCCGCGAACGCTGAGGCGCTTCAGATTCCGGAATCCACGTAGTACTTCCAACTTGTCTGGGATATCTTGTGCATCCCAACGTGACCAGAATCCTTTGTCTATGTCTCTGCCGCTAATTCCTATGAAGCTCAACCGTTCCAGCTGATTCTTTGGAAGAGAGTCCAAAATGTGCCCTCCACTCCCAAACTTCAGCCACTTGGCGTTTACCTCGTAAGGCCGAACGAGTGCGAAATCCTTGAGTCGGGTCATTCCTGCCAAGAAAGTCCAGTCGACTCTTTCCTCTAATTTTCCTTCCGAGTCAACGAACTTCTTTGTTTCCAAATGGAGCTTCTTGAAATGAGCACTTCGTTCCTTAATAACGTCCCAGAGACTCCTCTTCATTTTATTTTCGGCAGATACGTCAAGTTCTTCCAATGACGGATGATTAGCCAGGAAACCTTTTAAATTATCTTGTCCACGCACTTTTACTTTTACCTTTAGAAAGGTAAGATGTGGCAGCGTCACTGCAGTAATTTCTGCATTTACCCAGATGTCCAAATGAACGGTAAGTTTCCTTAACGTCTGGAAATTTCCCCTAAGCACATTCATCACCGCTATTTGGAAATTACGCTTGCGTTGAGAAAAGACTACTTTGGGCAAATGTAGACTTTTTAGCTGTTTTAGAATCCCAGTGTTCACTTCGTCGTTTTCCGCCAAAGGCGCCAATTGAAGCAAGGTTTTTGCAATGCTGTCACGAACATGATCGCACACGTAAATTCCATTAGTGTGGCCGAGAATTTCGAAGTGATTCAACTTTTGCAAGTTCTTCTGGACTTCATTGCAACTAATCACGTTGGAGAGTTGCTTTACAAAAACTTGGATGCCCATTAGAAGGCGTGTTATTTTTGTAGTGGAGCTCAAAATGTGACGTAAAGGAAGAACTGGCACCGGACGTTCCCCTAACGATTTTGACTCGAGACACACAAATTCGACGTCTTTCAGAATGTCGCCCGGAATCTTCATCAAGTCTTCGCTTGGGAAGGCAACGTCAATTTTTATTCCACGCCAAATCCGACCCGAACCCAGAAGCCCATTGAGTTCGCTCAAGGGACATTTCCCTTTTGTAACGAGAAGGACTTGTGCGTCCTTGAAACGCTTGTTAGATTCGACCGTTTCGAGGAGGCTCCGGGAGACTTGGCGTGCAACTTTCATGTCTCCAAAGGTCAAGTATGACAGTATGTTGTCAGCGATCTACAAGGCAAAAAGTGTCACAATTAGTTCAACAAGAAACTTTGGAATATAAATAAAATTGGAATTTTTCACTTACTAGTGCGTTTCCGAAGACCGAGTGAAACTGTTCTTCCATCGCACAAACCTTTGATGATAATACTTTATTCTCCTCTCCTTGAATTGGAGTTGTAGTATTTGTGGAAGCGCCAGCAGCCGCCGTGTCTTCTTTGACCACAAATACACGTCCTACGCTTGACGTGGATGGCAACGTCACCTTGTCGTTTTGCTCCATCTCAATACAGTTTCTTTTGACTCAATTAACGAGAATGTTTCGTTCGAAAATAAACAACGTGTTCACGTTTCAGTCGAGTTATTGTAGTTAAGCTCACGGGTCAGTTTAAAACGTGTTCACGAGTCAATCACGGGTTTGAATTGCGCGCGGGTGGTTTGCCACGTGCATACAAATTGTGCCTCAATCCCACAGATTGTGCATTCATGCGAACTGGTCGCGAGGGAGAGTCCACTCACTCAAAATTAAATTTTTGTTGCCTTGCTTTGCTATAGTTTTGAAAAACTCCAATTAATTAAAATTCAACGTGTGTGAAGGGAAAGCACGATGGAGGAGCAAAAGACAACGTCTACGTCATCAACGTCAAGCAGACGAGGAGGAAGGGGGAATGGTGACGTCGAGAAAGACGCCGACGACAACCACCAATTATCTGCGGCGACGATCGTCGATGAAGACCTTCAAAGGAAAATGGAGAAGGCGAGACTTACCCAAGACTTGGTCTTCTCGAATGATCTCGTAAGTTTTACACATACTTGACGTCTAACGTTGACGCAATGTTCCACGTAATGACGTGGTTCAATCAATATTGATTATTAATATTTTAATTTCCATTATTCTTTTCCTCGCAGATAACGGACAAAATGTGGTCCCACCTTAATTTCTCCGATTTGAAAATGACAAGAGAAGTCTCACGGGATTTCTTCCAAGCCATCACAAACTTTAACGCATTTAAAAACTTCGCTGTGCTTAAAGTAACAAAGGAGTCTGTGACGATTCCTCACCTGTTTGACAAGAACGCGTCGATGACGACTTGGAATGGAATTCAAATTGAAGTGGACCTTCCGTTGAACGTCCTCGATAAAATTCGGCACATTCTGGAACACGTACAGTTTGTCTCACTCCTTACGAACCAATCTAAATCTAATTCTAATATCGATAGAGTCGATGAATTTCGAAACGAAAGTTATGTCAAGTTCATTGCTGGCGTCCTCAGCTCCACGCCAAAGTTGACGTGCCTCCAAATGGACGTCCGTTTGTTGGAAAATAGCCTGAACAGTGAAGTTTGGTCTTCTCCAACAATTCGTGATAACTTTAAGAATCTCAAATCATTTGAACTTCCTCACATGGGCCGTCAAAACCACAAAAAAATATATGGGACTAAAGTTTATGCTTGGTTAGCCCACATTCGACCAAATCGCTCATCAGAATTCGCTAGTAACCTTGACCATTTGGAGTCAACGCTGCAGTCATCGGCTCTGAAAACTCTTCGTTTGTCGAAATACATACTCGATAACACGCGCCCCTCTGAACGACAACAAGCTCCTCCCATCACGACGTCATTGTTAGATCTCTTTCGAAGTCATCGCGAAACTCTCGTGGAAGTCTCCATCCCAGTTGACGTCTGGAAATCTTTTGATGACATTCGTACATTGATCTTTCCACAATTAAAGACCTTGATTGCGGCAGTATCTTTTGCCGCGAGTGTCACTTTTGAATCGTTCCTAACCAACCATCCCAAGTTGGAGCAACTCGACATATTTTTTTATGATGGTGGAACTAATTGGCAACATGACATGGGTCTGTGGGGAGTGATTAAACAACACTGCAGTGTCACAGGCATGAGTCTGAAGAAACTCCATATTGAGATATCGGATTATTTCCTGTTCCTGAGTTGTTGTGGCGCAAACGTCGACTGGACTTTCCTGGAAGGAATGAAGAACCTGGAAGACTTCCGTGTAGAGAGTACTCAAGGTTCGTTGGGGTGGGGATTGAGGTTTTTGGAGTGTCTTCCAAGGAACCAAAAACTAGACCGGCTGAGTCTGAACGGAATGCACGTTGAGCGTAGTTTCTGGAGATATCGCTCTGAACGACATGAACCAGCCAATGGTGGTGGCATCAGTGAAGTTCCGTTGGACACCAAGTTGGAGTTATTACGGGGATTTAAGAACTTGAAGCGACTTAGTTTCCGCCACAGTCCGAACGCTGTCAACGACGAGGTCATGCAATTCATACTAACCGAAATGACGTCACTCGAGGAGTTGGAAGTTAGTCATTGCTCTCGTTTAACTGACGTTGGAATATCTGGCACTGGACCACAAGAAGAACGAGTTTCTCTTCAAAGTTTAAAAGGTCCGTCTGAATCTTACTATTTTTTGAAGTGATACGGACCAACTTACCCTATATAATGTATGATTCACTTTTGTTTCCAGAATTGAAGCTGCTGAGTATCCGTGCGTGTCCTTTGGTGACCCCGGAAGGTCTACTTTCTGTGTTGGCGCTTCCACTCCTCCAGCAGTTGGACTACTACACAGCGAGTCCAGTTCCTAAGTTTTTTGTTCGTGGGATCGCCGCTCAGAATCCGAGTCTGGAGACAATCAGCGTTCACACCACTGACGACTCGAACGACCCACACAACCCTTCTTTGGATATCGACAATTGTGCCTTGTCAACTGAGGAGAAGAAAGCGTTCTTTAAAAAGCACCCACGGATCACAGCTCTTAACAATCTGGTAAGGATTACTTTCGCTAGTACTCATTCTGACAAGATAGTGTATTAAATGTGACATTCTTTGTGCTGCAGGAAAAACTTAAACGGGACACTAAGTACGCCTCGAATGCTGAAGAAGACTAGTGACACGAAACACGTTTTCTGGTTTCTTCGTCATTGTTACAACAACAACACGAGTAGTTCGAACTGTGAAGAATAAATGAAATCTTAATCATATGCAAATATTCGAATTCAAAGAACGAAGTCCACATTATTCGTTACTAATAATGTTACAAGATTGTCGTGTGTGACCTCTCCTGTCATGACCTCCTTTCCAACCAATTCGACAACCGCACCGGTCGTCGTTATCATAAGGATCATCTTTTAGTTTTCTTTGGCGTCTGAGAAAATGACAACCTCTTTCTGCACAAAGCCATTGCCAATGTTGACGGACACATTTTCTTCGTAGTACTTGTCCTTCGCTTTCTTTTAAATTCATTTCTACAATGACCTTTACGACTTGACCTGTGGCCACACCAGGTACCGTATTACGCACGCTGGTAACCCCGATTTTAAATGTAAATTAACATGTAAACCCCTTGGCGAGAAAATCACCTCAGATCGCAGCACTGACCGTGCTGCGATCTGAGGTGAGTTTTTTCGCCAAACACAATAGTAATGCTGCTGTGGGGGGTGGGGGAAGTGGGGGTTGGAA
>Ga0194135_10001612_pt1 | contig 13537 bp, 16 predicted proteins | sample LitLau_LLRF_2013_FD_134024 | JGI IMG/M metagenome (GOLD analysis project Ga0194135, IMG submission 134024) | Freshwater sediment microbial communities in response to fracking from North America - Little Laurel Run_MetaG_LLRF_2013 (version 2) | ecosystem: Environmental > Aquatic > Freshwater >...
AAGTACACCTCCGTTTGTTTCATTTTACAATAACAACCTTCCTTTCCAAATAAAGCCACAAATGTAGACGACACGAAGAATCACGTCGACACTGCTGTCACCTCCTGCTACCCGACATTTATACTTTTGACCTGCAGTTTGTTTCAAAAACTTCTTTGGTTTTGCTCACCGACGACGCTTCGAGACTCTTCACGTCTCTCTGCTGTACAATGTCGTGTAACAAACAAGTAATAATACCCGGTGAGGTTATTAATCACACAATTATAAATGTTCTATGAATATCTGCAGACATATTCATACAACTTAAATGTTTTACTATACTATAATTACACGTATATTACATGATATGTGCAATATGTGTACTAAATCATTTCATTTCATACCTTCGAGATAGTGAATTTGTGAGACAGCGAATCGCAACTTGCCAAGTTGCTTTGATCTCAAAAGGTTAAATTCAATGCTATTTGCACGTACCTGTTTCACATACACACTTACCCACACTGATAAAATTAATATGCGCTCTCTACATGTATGTATACCTATGAATTCAAATTGCTACTTTTTTAATCGAATAACTTAATTTAATCTCTATTAAATATGATATTTGTAAGCATAATATAAAACTATAAATGTACGAAGAATGGAAACTTTATTTTGAGGGACCTGAGATTTCAATCGATATCAATATTGGCTGTCTGTCTGCACAAACTCCTTTTAAACCGGCGTATTTCCGTGTTATTCATGCTATGACAGAATGCATGAAATCCTCGATTCGGATTTTACCCGGAGACTTCACTTTCACTCCCGGAATTCGGAAGAAAAAGCATTTCAGGCGATTTTGAGGAACTGTGGTTTTTCCATAAATAAGATGAGGCCAGAAAATGGTAAATATTGACATACATTTTATACTTCTGCATGAAATATGAGTTTTATTGTTTACTCGAGGACTATTTTAATAGTACAAATAAAAATAACTCTATGTACCATTGTCTTTCTTTATAAGTAATTGATGACGAATGTTTAAGACATTTAAGTGCATACATTTGTACTACATTTGGAATTTGATTTGGATTGCTAATTTAAAACCGAGTTTAACATGCGGCGAGTTTAATGATTCATATTTCATATATTAGAGAAGTTTTACCGGTACGCTATTTCACATGTTACGTTTAGTAGGCCATTTTAGAAACGGTTTACACAAACTACGGCAAAACTACGCCCTTAACAATTTGCTATTCTAAAGCTTTTAAGTTGAGATTCTGTCTATAGCCCATTTGTCGCGATCTAAATCTTGACGATCTAAGTGATTGATTAGAAAACTGTACGGCCTCTTCTCGCTCCCAGCAGCGGTGGATCCAGCACTCGTAAACAAATTTTTAAATTCATTTTTCTGATTATCTTCCAACTGCAAGCAACACAACGAATGTCAGATCATCGTTATACAATGGAAGTCGCGGCAAAACTAATAATTGGGAAATAAGTTTACGGTCGAGTAGAAATCAAGGGCTGAGTGTAAAAACAACTCTTTGATCTGCGTCCAGCGCCTTCGGAGTTGAGAAAAGGGTAGAAGACAAGCTACATCAGGTGAAGTCGACACACCAATAAAAAACAATGTAAGGCTCCACATTGTTCTGGATATATCAGCGTTTGCTACAAAATTAGGAAGACTTGCTAATATCCACTCTCGGACTAGTGCAGCTTCTCTAGGTCTTCTCCGAGCTTTTTCGAACACCTAATTGAGATTTAGGCTCAAGCTTATGATTCATTACTGATTTCTGAACGACCATTGTTTATCTTACTTGAGCAACCACAGGAGCCATAAGTTCAGGACATGTTTGCATTGGGGACATAAATTCCGCAATAACTCGATTTAAAATCTCTGAGGGTGGCAGGAAATCAATTATCAACATCGGAAGAACTTTTGAGACGATTTGGGCGTTGCACTTCACATTAGATTTCAATCTGAAATAGAAATGAACCTATGTGTAAGCATACTGGTTTATGGTATTAAGTAATTAGTACTGATCACTTACTGCTGAAAAAGAATTTCTAATCTTTCTGCCATTGGCATCAAAACCTCTGGATCCGGATCCAAAACGTCAAGATAGTCATTAAAATCTGTAAACAAAAACAATTTCTTGCAAGTATTATGTATTTAGATAGCGTAGACAATGATGAATGTGATGATTATTATTATTTTTACCAGCATAAAATATTGTCAAATACAACTTCAGGGTTTCAACAAAAATCGCTAAATTAGGAGTCCGCAATGTCTCAACAGACACTTTACTAATTGTCTTCTTGATGTCTGGCTTCAGATCTCCCATGTGAACTTTGATTCTTAGAGCCTGAAAAATACACGAAATAAAACAATGTTGCAAAGAATTACATGGAGTTTTTTTCAATTTTATTGCTACTTACTTCTAACACCAGTAGCCTGACTGACACGTACACTTTGTTTAAGGGACTCAAGACGGTCAAAATATTTCGGACAATTTCATGTTCAAAGTCCTGGATAGTGGCACCTTCCTTAGAGCAGTAAATCCAAGAAAACAACAGCAAATTCCACACTGCGCAGCATTGGCTTTCAGATTGATTAGTTCTGAAAAGAAGGAAATTGATTAAGCATTATCGACGTAACATACAGCAATAGATGTTTCACAACATTAGTACTCACATTTCATCTAACTGTGTGCTTTTTAAAAGAAAAGGGGCAACAATATTTAGTATTGTTACATTTTCTGGATTATTTTGCAACACCACGAGTGCACTTTTAATTCCAGCCTGAGAAACGTTGATTGTTGGATTGATAATTGAACTTTCAATAATCGTTGAAATCAAGGCAGAACCATCTGGATCCTAATAAAAACGACAAAATTAAAAAAAACAAAACAACTAATATCATGGTTCAAATATTACTCATTGAACTTACAAGTGTCAGTTTCGACCCAGCAAAACAAATACCATACATTAAATGAGGCCATAATACTTCATCTTCTCTTTCACAGCTCTTGTAAATTTCTACAAGAGTTTCGTACATCCAAGAATATTGTGACTGATCGTCAAAGTACTCTGACAGCACTACGATACTATGGATGACTTCACTCAAGAGAAACAAGGGCATTTTCCCCTACAACACAAATAAATTATTCATTCTCTAAACTATTCATTCATTGTACTCCAACACGCCATTTTTATTTTTATAAAGTATACAATTTATATACCTGAGGGTTTTGAAGCCATTGTGAGTACAAGTCCGTGAGAAATCGTATACAAGAATTTACGTCTATCGAATGAATATTGTCAAGATGTCTTGCGGATTTACAAATCCTAAAGCCCAGAAAATTGTTTACTTTCTTACTTGTCTTTTAGAAGTGCATATTATTTTTAAAAATTTTAAGTAATTAATCTTACAAAGGAGTAAGTTTGATATTGCCACATGAACCAGGTTCAAAATCAGCCAATGCCATTTCAATTTTTGTAGCAGCCATTTTCCTGAAAAGTTATTTAATTTTCAACGACTTATCAAATATAAGGAATGGAACAAGTAAGATTCAGCTTACATGGAATCTGATTTGTAGGATGGAGTATAAGTAACCTTGATGGATTGTCGCAACATCATAGACAAAGCTCTTAAGCCAGTCGACACAATCTACAAAAAATGAATAAGTTTCGGAATGCAGCTATAGAAAAAATATAAAAATATAAAAATCCAAATTATCTACTCACCTGGAGCTGAAAGTTTTCGTCAACATAGAGATTTATGACAGACAGAAATATAACCCAATTCTCTTCAAATTGAATTTTACTAGCTACTCCTAGTAAGTTTAATCTGAAAATAGTTACTTTTAGCTTACGCCAGAATTCCAAAAAAGTACTATATACCACAACACTCTTACTTATTAATGTACTTCAACAGCATGTCAGTTTCGTTACGTAATATTTCTAATGGAATTTGCTGAATTGGTGGAAATATTTGTGACTTAGAGAGGACTTGAGGACGCCAACCAAGATGAGATATTAGCACCCAACCATTTATTAGCTCACAACGTCCTAATCCTGCAACTACACTTCTGAAAATAATTGAAAAAATTCAATCCTCAGCTTCCATACCATATCAGTCATATTTGTTTGTACAAATTACTTCAAGGATTTTAAAAGACGACAATCCATTCTATATCTCTCTAGTTGAACACGTTGAACAAAATCTGTTAAACGTTGAAACTCCTGAAGAACTCGCACACATTCTTCGTTCATTTCTCCATTAAGCTCTATACAAAGAAAACTGCGTTAAGGATTACATGTTCACATTTATTCAGCTGATACTTAACTATTATTACCTGAACCTGTCGAGCAGAAAACGTAATTTATATCCAAGCAATTCATTATACTACTAACGATTGATTCCAATGATGAAATACACGTAAAAATATGAGGTGGATTATCTCGAACATCAAAAAAGTTTAAAAAACTTGGATCACAGACTGCAACACTCGCGAAATCCAAAAACACAAGCATCTCCTCAAATGGGAATTGTTCTTTATCACTAGCTTGACATTTTGAAGCCATATACTATTGTACGAAAGCAAAATTAGTTAAGTATAAAACCACTGTATGTCATCTGAAGAAGACATACCTGAAAGGATAACGTGAAAATTTTCGTAGGAATGAAATTGTTACAGCAATCAGTCTCATCAAAGTTCCCGATTTTCATGGCTTCACTCTTCAGTTTCAACATCTCTGTGAGAACGGACCACATACGACAGAGACTGTACTTGAATTCGATATTGGTGGCAAGTGAGTCGACAAACGCACTGTCTTGCAGCCCCTGATGAAATCAGCAAAATGTTTTGAAACTAAAATAATTCACATAAATGATCAGTCATAATCGTTAAGTACTCACAGTGCTAGGTTCATCAAAAGTATTCTCCCATTCATCTAATGTTTCAACAATAAATTCCACAGCTGCGACCGCCAAAGGCCATTTATCTATCAGAGTTGATCTTTTTTGAGATGAGAAGAGATCAATGATCTCATCAGAAGCAATAGTACCCTAGAGAGGAGACAATTTAAATAAAAATATCTTGTACGTACTCCTTCTGAAATAGCAACACAGATTCTTGCAGGTAGTATCATGTAATAGTTACCATTGTGTGTATGTTCCGCAAATGATTGAAGCAGTGTCGTAATAGTGATAGGTTGAAACCAGGCTTATTAAATATTGTCATAACGTAAGAATATTTTAAAGTACTCAACATTTTTGACAACGCTATTCCTTCCATTTGGTTTACTTCTTCACAACACCACTGCAATATTGGATTATCATACTGCCTACTTGCTTGCAAATACATAGAAGGATCCTCTGCAAGTATTTTACTCGCCAAAATCACTAATCTTTGGTGCCTAAAATAATCACAAACACAGTTTTTAGGTTTGGCAAACAGCTAGAAAATTCAAATGTTGTCTTAGACCGTACTTGTTCTGTACTCTGCTGTCAGTTAAAAATCTTTTATACACCTCTCTATCCCGATTTGACACAAGCATCTTTCTAGTTCGGATATGGCTTAAAATTGTACAAACAAACTGCGATATCTCAAGTGATAAGAATGGGTCGTTTATTTTCTGCATAAGTTGCATCCCTAAGACAGCTGTTTCACAGAGAAAAGTATCGGACACTTTTTCGAGGTATTTCAACAAACACCGACCAAGCACAACCTAGAATTTAACCAAATCAATCCATGGAAGATTCTTTGGAAACTTACACTTTAAATGAAATTATTTATGTCACTTACATCAAGTGAATCAGAACCAAGTAGTATAGTTATCTGATCCAATATTTGCTCCATTCTATACGTACTCAATCGATTAAGAAACAGTGCAACATCTGAATTGTTCATACGTCTTAAGACAACTTCAGAAAAATGAACTATGACCCATTCTTCCAGGGACGATACGTCTGCCTCATTCTAAATGATAAAAGTATTGAATATACACATCACACACAGTTTAGATGCAATTGGAAGTTACGGGTTTAACTTGTTATACCAGTTCCCGAATAATAGTCAAGATATAGTATGATGTCCTTGAAGAGGGGAGCACTGACGCAGGCTTAAGTATTGCCTCTTTCCACACCTCAATGTGAGGGTACAATAAAGTTGCTAATAATTCAACTATATTTTGGTGGAGACAAGGATCGAATACTTGCAAATTGAACGCTTCTGCAGAGACTGATATCCAGCGTCGGATGGTCACTTCTGCCCTCATATCTTTCCGCAAAAATCCCAGTTTTTCTATACACAATATATAGTTGGATGAATACTACAGTTAAGAAAACCCATTATAGTTCAATCATAATCTTACCTGATTTCAATAGAAATTTTGTTATTTGGATAAAACAAGATATAAGTTCTACGAAGTATTCTGTTTGAGTCGTAAATGCTTGAACGACGCTACGAAACCCAGAGAAGAAAGATTCTAGCAATCCAAGAATTAAACTGCAATAATGTTAATGGGTATATATTACAACAGATCTTTGTAACCTATTTCATAGCCATACTATGTATTTGTTCTAAGTCGTTGATATAATAACCATTACTTGCTAGAAAACGAACTAATGATTTCATTTTCATTTCCTTCTAAAACTTGTTTAGTCAACAGAGTCCAGTATGCATTCGTTAGAACACACCAGTTCAAAAAGTTTTCGTAAGTATCGTTCTACGGAATCAAAAATTCAAACCAGTAAGATGAACTCAAACCAGAACGTCCTGAATGTCAGTACGATAATCATTAGTGAGAATACCGTCACAGAAAGATTCTTTAACAGTTCACTCAGTATAACTTCTTGGGATGGAACAGCTTCAATGCTTGCACAGTATAACACAGCAATTAAGTTATTTAGTAGAGGTTTTGACCTCACGAGCATTTCTCTGTTTTGGAGCTTATCAACTACAGCGCTAATTATCGTCCGAGAGTCTTCATTCCATTTGGATTCATTGCTTATTTTGCGTCCTTTCAGCATGATCCACAAGGTTGGCAAAATCTTGATTTCATACGAAAAAAACATTATTTGGTTCAAACAATGAAAGTACAATATGAAAACGTAGTATGAAAACACAATATGAAAACTAGTAAATCCTATTGTACCTCGGGAAATGACATTAACTTCTGTACCATTTCAAGCGCTGCAGCTCGCTGAGTTTCATGTTCAATTTTCTCCAAATTACTATAACTCCCACTTCCAAGATATATGAATACATCATTCATTGCTATCTTGAAACCTGGGATGACTAGCCTGCCCACTAATTGATAATATATGAACATTATTACAACAAAGCTTCATCATTCACTTTACGTCTAATTCACTTACCATGCGGCAGTCTTTCACTAGCAGAAATTAGTCCATCAGACACTCTTAACACTTTAGATATATCGACAAACTTTTTGGAGGAACTTTGTTCATGCGTTAACAGCGTAAGAAATAGAAATATCTCTTGAGCCAATAGTTCTCCGTTCCTACTATGCAAAATATTGTTTTGTAATTGAAAATTGAGATAAGAGGAGAACTAGGAGCAGTTAGCCCACCTTAAATAGCCATCTTCCAATGATGCTACTTGCTTCAGCACGTAGCCTAAAAATACTTGACTTGAATCAACCAATCCATAGTTCACATGTCCTTTGACAAGTTGTGACAACAAGTGCAGTACTTCCGCCTGTATTTCTACACAACCACTGGTAGTGTAAATCTAAAAAATAACCAATGGGACCAATATAATTTATTTCTCATCCATTGCTATAAATCTTAAAATGTTGTGTACCCTCAGAGCTGTTACTACAGCAGATTCGAACTGTCTAATGTATTTTCCTAAAGATGACTTATCAGACACTGACTTACTAGAACTCTTAGCCCGATTTTCGACAAGGCTGAAGATATAAATAAAAATCAAATTGGTAACTTCCTCTACACCGAGTCAACTTGATATCTTAGCTTACATATTTTCATACGAGGTCATAAACGAAAGGAACTCTTCCACGTTACAACCTTTAGTTGGTAAGTAGGTTTCTTTGTCAAGGAAATCAGGGTTGTATCCAGAGAAAATGCACTTCAGCATCTGTCAAGTACCAAATGCGCCGTTTATCATGTTTTATAGCTGTATCTTTACTATTGAGAAATCTTACCTCTTGAATGCACTTCAAAACTGGCACGGGACACAAATGAAAAATTGAAGCAGTGGCTCCGAGCACTTCATCAATTAGACTGCTCATCCCTGAATAGTCTGGCCTGATTACTGAAAACAGTTTACTGAACACAGCTAACGACGTGGCTAGCAAGGAGGTAAACTTTGAGCTTATTGACGAATCCAGATTTGATTTATACACCTTCCAAGATTGATGTATGCTTTCACTGATCTTTTTAAAATGACTTTGAACAACTGTATCACTGAATGAAACGCCTCTAGCTTTCTTTTCTGACTCTGCATCTGGAGTTTAGTCACAGACACAAAAGGATTAGTATTGATTGGGATTATGCAACGTAACTTACTTTTGAATATATTTGCTACCTTGGGACTTCTTCTCTGCTTCCAACTTTTGAGAAAACTTCTTAACTGGTGATATAACAGGAGAACTGGATTGTCTTCGTAAAGCAGACACTGGTGAGGTGTTCTCCAGAATATTTTGATACACTTTAATAATAGCTATACAATGCTGAAGCAGTTGTACTCCATGGTTAGCAGCCTGCCAATATACGTATGTGCGATATTTCAGTCATTAGCTTATTAACATAATTGATTGTTATTACCTCAACATTGCAGCAACGGAAAGGATTACTGTCATCGATAGATTTTTCTTTATCAGAACCGGTAGGATAGAAATCTGACGCCATAAACAAGTTTCCTGTTAAACACAGCAAGGACTGATGAATAGCAGAGTCGTATACATGAGGTGAAGTTCGAATTGTCTCAATCAAGCTTTGCAAAGTAAAATTAAAACGTCCAATTTTATCCACATTTTTCCATTGTGATGCAAATACTTCCGGTTTATAACTTTCGCTGATTAGTGCCAAGGTGGAAAAATAACCAGCCTAAAAGATTATAAAACAAAATTGGTCAAGAACAGCAATATAGGTATTATAAAAGTTTTTTAATGACTCACAGTAGTAAATTTGTCTTCTGCCGAGTTCAGTTTAGGCAGTAACTTCGACAGTACCAGTTCAAGAGCTTGAAAAGAGCCTACTCCAGACGGTTCTTCACATCTTATGCATTTTACATTCCTTCTGGACATCACAAGTGAACGGTTAATATTCACTTCATTCATTACGCAATCTTTACAAAACACATCAGAGTAGAGATCTTCACTTGTTGAATATTTTTTTAGAAACCTAATACAAATTAATTAGATGCAGTGCTAACAATGAGACGACAAAGTGTTACTAATTAGTAAAAAAATCACTTTATAAAAGCTGCAGCAGATATAGATCGAACTCGAGGGTCTTCATCTGATAAAAATCCTATTAGAATATCCAAAACTTTCTGTGGTGTCATGGATGAGCTTTCAAAACAATCCCATTCAATTGTTGACAGTAACTCAATCAAATCCACCTAAAAGTCAAAACGCGCATACATTATTCCAGACGTATTTTTTTGCTAATACAACAGAATGTGGTTCACTAACCTTGACTAACCAATAAGGATTTACTGAGCACTGGACAACTTCAGTTAATAAAATATTTCCGTACTTTTTACCGTCTGTGGATCTTAGTAAAGTTCGTAGGCATTTTGTTACACCTAATAATGCACACTTAACACCCACATTAGAGGAGTCAGCCAAGCCCTATTGTTTAAGCAATCGAAAATATGAGTGTGCCTTGTAAACTATAAATGACCATAAAATTAAATAGAGTTTTGGCATCACCAGCTTCAAAATTTCCAGTAAAGACACAGTCGACGGAGGTTTACTATCAATTACTTTAAGTCTGCTAAGAGATTCTGATTTCATGTAAACCCCAACTAATATGTACACAGACCCACGAAGCAACGGATCTAGATGTGAACTATACAGGCAGACATCCGATATTTTCTGAACGTCCGTGGCATCCCCTGAATCCGTCGGTACAGGAGACAACGGGAGGTTAAATATTTCTGGAGATATTTCGATCAAGCTGATGATACAGTTTGTAGCCAGAACCTTTACACTAGTTCTGACCTCTCCGTCTGGTCTTATATTACCTGTCTGACCTGGATAAGGAGCATTTGATTAACAAATTATTTCATTTTCCATTAAGAAACTTTTTACTTTACCTGTCAATAAAAAATTGTACGCCAGAAATCTGGCACAATAATAAATAGGACAATTTTGTTCATATAAAGAGCCGATTTGGAGCTCAGGGAATGATTGAATAATAACGTTCTTTTCGGGTTTGATGAGCCCAACATCTTCGTCAGAATGATGCATTTCATCAAAAATGCTTTCTGCATCATCTGTGTTATGTAACTTGGTTAAATACATCTAGTATTTATTCTAAAAATATTAAACGCAACTTACTTCCGCTTTCACTTAGTGTTCCCTCAATCACAAACACATCAGATCCTCGTCTACTGGAATGTATCGACGGCTCTACTTCCCCTAATTCGTGAATGTCACTGGCAGTAGAAGAAACCAAACTTCTAAATTTTGGCACGTCAAGATCAGCCTCTAACAAATTAGCTGCTTCATCGGTGAAAGTTAAGCTTTCGTTGCCTACAAACAAGAAATAGAGTATTATTGTAGCCCACAAAATGACACAAAATTAAGTTAGGCGTTCGCAATCCTTACTCGCTCCCAACATACTATGATCTTGACCGTGACAAAATGTCCACTGCTTGTCATCCAAACTGTTTTTTATTCCTTCAGGTGAGGTGAGTTTGAACACTATTGACTCAATAGGATTTGTAAATAACTGTTGCAGTGTTTCTAGACTTGTTGTAATCACATTATGATCGTCATGATTGCAAAGTATCATGCACATTTCGTAAACCTTTAGAAAATACATTAGACATTAGTTTTGGTTTTACAAAATAAACATTTGTTTAATTACTTTAAGTAGGTTCAAAATTAAAGATTCTTCTTCTGGAGAAGATTGGCAGAGGCCTCCGATATTTTTTTCATAGATCACAGGAATGCATTGTCTTATACACAACAAAACTCCAATAATGATTGAGACGCTTTTTTCCATTAAATTAGGCATGAGAAGTTCTGCAAAAGGAACTAGAGTTTATCTTGTCCCGTATACAAGGAATTTCATTAGATATTTAAAGGATTCATACCAGAAACTTGTGAAAGCAACTTTGGCAGGAATACTTCAGGTTTCTTACTATATTTGCATATAGAGACTAAAACTGACGCAGATGCTCGTCTAATTATTGCTGAAGTTGATTCCAAATTGGACAGAAACTCTTTACACAGAATCTGAAACAGTTTCATGCATCAGTGATCAAGGGTACCTTTGAAATGTTGCAATGACTAATGCTTTACTTTAATTTCACTATCGTGAGCATATGGTCCAAGTTGCTCAAAAATAATTGCAAAAGAAGAGGAAAAGTTTTCATACAGTAGTTCTTCCGTTCTTTTCGAAACTTGACTAAAACAAGGTAACAGGCTGGACAAGAATGCTCTGTGCTTCAGAGGCCTACAATTCAAGGTTATCTGGTATACTTTTCTGGTAGCGTTTAGTTATTTTCATTACATGATATAAACGTTTTTTACCGAAGACTAGGACAAATGAACGCAAACATATTGAACGCAGTTCTCAGAGATCTTGCACTTTGATTTTTTCTAATTTCCTTATAAACTTCCATGTGAAACTTGGGTTGCAGGGTGTCTTTTAAAATCTGTGATAAACAAGTATAAGCATAGAAAGTACAGGAAACAATCAAAGTTTTACAATATAAAAATGCTTACTCTGGCAATCCTATTCAGGCAATCCGATGCAACCAAACGGATATCTGAATCAGGATCATCACATAACTGAAACAGTACTTCCACAACGCTTTCTAGAATCTGTAAATTTAAGAGTTTAACTACTTAGATACACAACCTAACCAACATCTACAATAAATACTAGTATGACACACCACCTTATTGAAATCCACAAGACTTTGAACTCCTGAAGTACAAACCGCATCTGTAACAGCTCGACAATGGTTTATTCGTTCCTTTTTCCTTAAATGAAAAAATTGCCAACAAGTAAAAATTTGATCCCATGTTATCATTACAAGTTACAATAGAGAAAATCACATCTTTACTTTGTTTTAACAGAATCACTAGCGGCTACTACAGCTGACGTGATTGTTCCCGGTATGTTAGCATCCGAGCTAGAAAGTGACGGCATCTTCAAAGCGTCAATAGTTTTTAAAATCTTCTCCATTGTAAACCGAAAATCGGGAATGGTCTGTTCTCTGAAGAATATCAAGTGCCAAGAACGGGGCTTATTTGACACAATAAATATCTTGTTTCCTACCCCATAATAACTAAACCCTCCACAAAACTAAAATCCCCATGGACCAAAAAGCTTTGAAATGTTACGAGTCCCTTTTGAATTTGAAGAGAATTCCGTAATTGTGACCTTCAAATAAAAAAGTTCAATTCAACTCGAATTCTGGGTGTCATTCTTGAAGTAGTGTCAATTCTATTTGAACTCGGGTAATGTTATGTAGCAAGTCTCCCGCCAAATCCAGCGACACCTTTTTACAAGGTGCACATAGAAATTTCAATCTTTTTCACTCTACCCCGACATTTTACAACTCTGCGTTAACTTCTTTTTTCTAAACTAACGTAAGCTTTCAACAGTTGGTAATTAATTGTCAATTGGAGATCGCACTGTTTTAGTGAGTTAATAAAATAACTTTGCTTATACAATTTTCATCGTGTGTCAAGACATGGTCAAGACTCCAAATGCAATGATCACAGGACTCACAGGAGTCTTGCTGTTTAATGTCTATTTATTAATTAATTCGAAAATCAAAAATAGAGTAGTAGAAGTTTGCGTTTGGCATGGGATTACATACTGCAAGCTGATTTTGGGTGTATTTTGTGGGTTATTTTAAATTAAGAATTCAACCGCATCAGAATAAATGTGAATATAATGTGTCATTGTTTTTAAGTACTTAAAATAAAATAGCTCATTATCGCAGCACATGTCGATGGAATATCTTCCATCGACAAATAGGATAGTTTTCCGCTTACTTTTGGCATGGTGGTCATAGACAAATAGTCATGATCATGAATCTTGATATGAGAACGACTGCATCATAATATCATCATCACTTTCCACGAATTTTATTCCTCCATCCTATTCTCAATCTGCTCATTAAGTTTTCTCTTTACACATCCCACCAGACAAACGACCAACCAGCAACCTTACTCATTCATGTATATTTACCGTATTTTTAGTATGTCAAGAGGTGTTCGCAATATATTAACTTTTCTGATTCTCTTTAAGTGAAGTAGCTTCGTTTCGTGGTAAACAACTTGATGTGCATATTGCGGACACTATATTACATAC
>Ga0194135_10001613_pt1 | contig 13531 bp, 14 predicted proteins | sample LitLau_LLRF_2013_FD_134024 | JGI IMG/M metagenome (GOLD analysis project Ga0194135, IMG submission 134024) | Freshwater sediment microbial communities in response to fracking from North America - Little Laurel Run_MetaG_LLRF_2013 (version 2) | ecosystem: Environmental > Aquatic > Freshwater >...
CATCCCAGCAGTCTTCTTGAGGTTGCTCCACATTGTGTACACCACGTCCACCGTCGCCTGCTTCCGACCTGTGATGGAATTATCCTTGACCAACTGACATGCTTCTTCGATGATAACGGATGAGGAGTCATCAAGGGTTTCCCCCTATTGGTTACCCCAATATATTTCACACATTGTTCACTCCAGCATCTTATGTTTGAGAATTTGGTAAACTTACGGGCCTTAGACGCAGATAGACGTGGGCGGAGGATAGTTTGTCCTGTAATACGAAAACAATGTTAGGGAATGAATGATGAGATTAAACGGTTTACACGCGTCCCTGGGACCAGTGACCAGGGACACTTACCACGTGGAACCAGACGTCTTCATCCCATCCCCATTTGATTAGGTCTTCATCTGAGAAGGAAAACAAAAGAAATTAAGGTTTTAGTTTCTTTCCGTACAGACAGGCAGTAATATCAAACTTGGAAATAAATTCATGGAATCCTTACTTTCGAATTTATCTTCACCCATAAATAACGTCACCGGCGGATCCACCACTAAACGCATAAAAACATTTTAGTATAACTACTTGTGCTTAGGGACAGTAGTGCCGAGCCGACGCCGAGTGAGTATTCGGGAATGGGATTATGAATTATATAATAATAACTTAATTACATTACCATTAGATGTGACATAGACGACCATTTTCTTCCTGCGATAATTGGACGAGACGAGCGTGTGAGCACACTTTACAACAAAAATTAAAAATGAGATGGTTAATCTAAAACAGGTGTTTTTGTCCTTTAGAAATTGCCGCCTTTTACGTTTGAAAATTAACGGTTTCCCGGCTAGTTAGTTTTGAATTTCAATTTTACTAAGAGTGGCCATAAATGGGCGATTCTTTGTTCTACTTATTTATTAAAGCCGCAATTGGAGTAATTAAAGCTGTTGATTAAATCAAATAAAAATAACTGCTCTTAAATGAGATAATTTGGAGGCTCTTGTGAGTTGAATGGGATTTTTGGGTGATTATTTCAATTGAGATGCCTTGTTATGACTTGTTTGTAAAGTCTACAAGCGAGAACGGACCGACCGACCGACCGGTAAGGTCAGTGAAAAGAGCACACGCTCTTCTGCTTGCTTGGTTGTGTATGTGTTGTGGCGGACGTTGAGTTGGAGGTTGGACACGGCGGCGGAGCATTATATTTTATTTGTTTACTTTAACTTTTAATTTAATTGTTGGATTGGATCATCACGTTTCTGTTAAGTGACCGGATTCCAGGCTTTGGATCTTATTCACGAGAGCATTCCTGAAGAGGTACGCACTTGTCACTGTAGATTTTAGTCAATTCAGAACTTAAAATACGTGTGAATTTATGTGCTTTTATAACTGGACCCTCTTCACTGTTTTCTAGACTTTGATCTAAATTTTCATCATGAGTACTTCTTCAATTTCGTCAACTTCGTTATCAGCTTATGGTGAGCCCGAAGACCAACAAGCCCACTCAGTTGAGGAAGAGGCCGTGAATTGTGGAATTGATGATGTGTTGGTTGAGGTGGAGCCGGTCGAAGCCGTTGGTTCAAGTAGTAGTAGTAGTAGTAGCAGCAGCAGCAGCAACAGCACTAGTGATGCCCAAGAAGAAGTGGCAGTTGCGGACGCTGTTGAGGAAGAAATGGCAGTGGGAGTTACCGATATTGTTGCCATCAATCCAAGAGAGAGGTAAACGTTCTGTCTGTCTGTCTGTCAACTCGAACTGTTAAGAATCTTGTACCATTTTGAAGCGTCTTTGTAAGGAATTGAGGAAGCTAAGACTAAATAATTTTTTTCTATATTAGCAGTGAGGTCGTAAATGATGCTGCAGCTCCGGGGGATGCTATTCTTGTTGTGGGACCACGATCAATCTCACCTTCTAACAAGTCGACTAGCAGCTCTTTTGGCAAGGATGAAGCTCAGCACGAGGCCGGAACCATTACCACCGTCTTTGTGGAAGGTCCTTCTGTCCGAAAGCTTACCGATGAAACTGTTACCTATGTGGTGGAACCCTCAATTGAAGTTCCACCACCAGCGGAACCGCAATCAACTACGATTGTCAACTTTGTCGCAATTACTTCTACGACCAACACGGTCACAACTTCGGCATCCAATTACCATGTCAAGACTGTTTACGTTGAGGTTGATGGAAGCGGTGACAAGGAAGTGAAGACCGGTGTCTCTACCTCCTCATCTTCATCATCAAGCTCCTCCTCGGATGACGAAGACGGAAAGAAGGGCAAGGAAAAAAAGAAGAAAAAACATACTGAGGGGAAAGGGAAGGCACCGGCTCCACCGGTTCCAGTTCCTGTTCCGATCATTGTTGCTCAACCACAAACTTCTGGATTTTATAATCCAAGTGCTGAAATTGTTCCTGAGTGCATTCCTCCAGCTCCCAATGTGGATTCTCCCAAACCTAAATCAGGTGGATGTTGCTCTTGCTTCAACTGAATTCCTAAGCATGACCTCAATATCTTCCTATATTTAATTACTCTTGAAGTTTGTCCCAATCTCACCATTGAATATTAATTCCATTTTGAATCTCATTCGAGTTGCTATCCCCCAAAATCTCCCTTTTACGGTTGTTGTTCCATTCCGACCCTTATTCCAAGTTCCTCTTATTAATGAAATTATTCTTATTCCATAGTCACGGGAATTCGGAATGGTGCTTATAAAGTTTTAAAAGATAAATGTAAATTTAAATTAATTAACCTCATTCCACTTACTCCTTGCTCAAAGATGGCTTTAAGAACTTAATGAGCTCTACGCTTACGCGATTTGCCAAGAAATGAATGAAACAGAAAGTGTCCTTGTCTAATCTTAATAACTACTCTTATAAACCAAGGTCTTCCATAGTAAACTTGAGCTCTCTTCTTGAACATTACATGACAATCGGCTAATCAGGTTACTTAAAAATAGAATTGCGTTTTGCGTAATGTATGATATAATTCCCTTGTTTTTCTATTGTCACTCCATGGGCAGCTAAAAGTAACTAAAAGCAACACTTACTCATGAAAGGATGCTCAATTTAAATATTCCAACACAAAGTATATACATGAACAACTAAATTAATTTGTTTTTGTTTTTTCGATATGTTTGAGGTCAAATTGATTCAATTTTAAGAAAATGTACTTAGGTGGTTTTCGAAATAAAATTGTCTATATTGAAATGTTAAATTAATAAGCCGCTTGGAAAGCTCGATTATTTCTTTGAGGCATTTATTGGCATTTCACAATTAGACATCGGTTTTCGGGAAAGGTGAATAATTTGTCTAGAGGATTAAAACCTTTCCTAAAAACTCACTTTAATCTTTTAATACAATCATACAAGTTCTGGGACAGGTATTAATCTTCGGAATTGGGTTTCAGGGAATCTGAGGAAATTTCCTCAATTTGAGGAAGTAATCTTGGAAGGAAGGAAGGGGCCACTAGAACTTTACCAACTGGGACCCGCACCATTGTGACAATTGTGATACATTTTAGCATATACAGGCGTATCATGTCGAATAGTAACTTCGTAAAGGAGTGAAATCTCCAGTTTGAGTCCTTTGACCTTGGGAGGTCAACAAAGTAAGGTTTTTTTCGTGGAGGACATTGGGATTGTGGGAGATCTCGAGTGTCCTGTAGTAAAGGTTTCTACGTCTCTGGCCTCCCAATCTCCAACGTGAATAGCCCTACTTTGTTGATCTCCCTGGGTCCACCGAGTTAACCAAAAGATTTCAAGTTTCGTACGGCGTTACTACTCGATATGACACGCTTGTAAGCCAAAATTCATCAAAATCATTTACCATAGTTGCTTACAATTCTTTTGGCCGCTTGCATTTATTGGAAAACTATGGTTATGCCGTGTCAATAACAGGTGCAGTCCAGGTTCCCCTAATCCGGATTAATCCCAAGCGCTTGAAGGATTTTTAATTGTGCCTTAGTCCAGGATGCTTGCTCGGATTTCCTCCATTTTTACAAATTCAATCCGAACTGATTGAGTGAGAGCCTGAAAAAGAAATTGGCAGTTCCAAAGAGCCCCCGGCTACTTCCGATCCGATTCTGATGAGTGAGTGTCTTATTAGGGTCGGCGTAATGGGCTATAAGGACGGTGACGGTGAACTCGTAACGATGAAATGGTATGAATAATTGTCGAAACAGGTCAAGTTCACGCGTACCAATTAAATATCCATCCCATTCACTGCGCGTCTTTTCGTATCATCTTTGATCTTTTGAAATGTAAAAAGGCGGGTAGTTTGTATGGGTCGCGTGTGATATTATTTCCCTTAAAAAGAGAAAGAAGCAAGGAAGGAATTGAAGGAAAGGAAAGGAAAAAGGAAGCGAAGGAGAGGGGAACACGTACACACACAATGATTGTTTTGACTTTAAATTAATCGACTTTCATCTTTTTTAAAGCAAAGCGTCATTAACTGTTACTTGCGATGACGGAGCTAATCAAAACAATTGAAGAGGAAGAAGACCCTGCGATTCTGTCTGAAGATTCCGCATCTGAGGACGAGGTAAGTAGCTGAAGCACAAAGTCGTGATTTCCCTCATTCGCTGGGCTTTGCATCGTGTAATTTATAAATCAACTGATGAATCAGAATCATTTTCATGACTATCTATCTCCACTCCACTTACCTCTAACACCCTCTTTTTTCCAGTTTCAACCGACACGGAAGCGTGCAAAGTCTGCCAAGGCAGGAGGGATTGATCCAGGATTTGACTTTACCCACTACAACCAAGATACTTGGACGGAACGGTTGCTGAAATCAACTAATCTCAAAAAAGTAACAAAAAGGACTACACTAGATGAGAAAATCAACAAGCGAAAGGCGCCTTCATCCAAAGTAAACGGGCACGACGACGAGGCAATTGAGATTAAATCCGAATCCGACGAGGAGTCTCTCAATGGAGATGATGGGTTTGAGTCCGATGATTCCCTATCAAAGCCTGGGCCAAAGAAGAAAAAGACTCACAACCCTGTGGACGATGACATAGATTTATCAGATGATGAGTTACAGGTTGATGAGCTTCGGGTCAAGAATAAGAAAAAGCAGAAACAAAAGGGGAAAAAGAAAAGAGTTGATGATGAGGACGAGGAGGAAGATGAGAGTAACGTCGCTAAGTTGGAGAGTGATCCAGACTATGTGTTTGAAACTGATCTTTCCTTCCATCAAATGAATTTATCAAGACCTCTACTCAAGGTATTATTACCACTTTGTTTTTGTTCACCATAAGGTTATTTAATACTAAACTCATTATTTTATCAGGCAATCACATCTCTCGCCTTTGTTCATCCTACACCGATTCAAGCAGCTGCGATACCATTAGCGCTCGCTGGAAGGGATATCTGTGGGTGTGCTGCAACTGGTACAGGAAAGACAGCCGCGTACATGCTACCAGTACTCGAACGCTTGTTGTATAAGGTTTGTCCACCTTTCTAGTTCCGGATTCCAACTCCCATCTTTTCATAAAACCTCTTTCCCTAAATTGTAGCCGAGGGCAAATGCAATCACCCGAGTCCTCTGTTTGGTACCAACTCGTGAATTGGGAGTCCAAGTCTACACGGTGACGAAGCAACTGGCATCTTTCTCAAACGAAATTCAGGTACTCAACTGACAAATATTTGTCGTGTGCTTGTTATGTTTATAATTGCATAGGAGTTTTAAAGGCGGTAGGTAATATCCCAAAATTCTACCATTCTAATAATAATTTCACAGATTGGTCTTTCTGTTGGCGGCTTGGACGTTCAGGCACAAGAGCAAGTTTTGAGACAAAATCCAGACATTGTGATTGCAACCCCAGGCCGTCTGATTGATCATTTGGGAAATACCCCTTCATTCACCCTTGACTCCATTGAAATCCTCATTTTGGATGAAGCTGATCGGTGAGTTATCAATTTGAATGAATTCCCGTTATTATTGCTTTTTAAATTTGTTAATTCAACTTGTATTCCTTGAAGGATGTTGGACGATTGGTTTGCTGAACAGTTAAAAGAGATTGTGCGTCAATGTAGTCCTCGCCGACAGACACTTTTGTTCTCGGCAACAATGACCGATCGTGTCAAGGACTTGGCAAGTGTCTCGCTTGAGAATCCTGCCAAAATCTTTGTGGATTCCAATAAGCAAGTTGCCTTCAACTTGCGACAACAGTTTGTCAGGTGAAGTTAATTTTCTAAAGTCGAAAAGCCCTTCAACTTGTTTACAGTTGTACAGTTTATATGACCTTATTTGTTGTATCGTGTTTTTTTTTAGAATCCGAAATGAAACGGACAGGGAGGCGATGCTCTGTTCCTTGGTAGTTCGGACTTTCCATTCAAAAACAATGGTTTTTGTTCCCACAAAGAAAATTGCTCACCGACTTCACATCCTTCTTGGATTGATGGGAATTCGAATTGGGGAACTCCACGGGGACTTGTCCCAAATTCTGCGTTTGGAAGGGTTGAAAAAGTTTCAGACGGGTGAAGTGGACGTGCTCATAGTGACTGATGTTGCAGCCAGAGGTAAAAAATTCTTCGGAAACGTAGCCTGTTAGTGTGCACAAAGCTAATCTTCAAGATAAATCTATGTGTTTTAGGTCTTGATATTCCTGGTGTTCAGAGTGTTCTAAACTACACAATGCCGCCCACTCTTGAGCAGTACATTCACCGATGTGGTCGTACAGCTCGTGCTGGTCGTTCGGGTCTTGCTGTTTCACTTGTAGGGGAATCGGATCGGCGCTTGATGAAGCAGGTCGCCAAGTCTGCAACGCATGCCGTCAAGGCTCGAGTTATTCCTACTGGTAAATATTACATGCATTATTATATAATCTCTTTCTCTCAATAATACTCGTATCTGTATTACTAATACTAATAACTCTTATTCACAGAAATGATTGTCAAGTATCGTGACAAGGTCAAGAGCATGGAATCCAAGATAGAAGCCATCATGACGGAAGAGGAGGCAGAAAGGACGATAGCCAAAGCCGAGATTGAAGCCAACAAAGCCATCAAAAGTTTGGAATCTAGAAACGCCAAGAAGAAAAAGAAGAATGCAATTGCCGAGACACGAGATGAGGGGCAACGTCAATGGTTCCAATCTCACAAGGATCGTTCTGATGGTAAAATTACTTTTTTCTACCATTACCCTTCGGTTGCCTTTTCTACAACGTATATATTGCTTAATACTAACCGCAGAAACGAAGCGTCTCAAAGGGAAGCGTCTGACTCCAAAGGAGCGTGAAAAGGCCACTGAGGCTGCCGAGAATTTGAAGCTAAAGAAGATTGCCGAGTTCCAAGCTCGAGCCGCAAAACGCAACAGGCGTCACAAGGCCAATCCTAATGAAGAAGCGAGTTCAGGGAGGACAGGAAACAAACCGAAAAAGAAGAAATCCCATTTTGATGATGAGTTGACGAATACGAAGTCTGCTCGACAATTCCGACATCAAGCAAAAGGTGGCCCAGGACCTAAAAATAGCGGTGGCGGCGGTGGAGGTCGAGGTGGAAAGGGTATGGGACATCCAAAAGGAAACACGGCTCCCAAAAAGTCCGCAAGGAAATTCAGCCAGAAAGTTAAAAGGAGATAATTTCTTTCCAATCATTTTTAATATTATTATCCAAATTTATTGTTTATAAAATGTCAATTTCCTAATAGAACTTAAATGATAGCTGACGGTGGGAGCAAGCTGATTGATTGGGTGATGAAATGAGCTCGGAGCCATTCAAAGCTCTGAAGGTGTAAGCGTTTTTATTTCCCTTGTTAGACAAAGTGTTGGACTTATATTGTCATTGGAGCATTTTAGCCATGTCTCCCAGTGTCAACAAAAGGGAACTCATTTAGCAGAGACTATAATCAAATCATCAGGGAAATTGGATAGGTTTTTATGCTTGGCGTAATGCTAAGGTACTTGAAGCTGTCAATCACGTATTGTGACGTTGACGTTGTCTTGGCTATCAATTATGATGGTATGATATTCTAAAACCAATTCCTGTAATTGGGTTGAGTACTTTCGACGTAGTGTCGTCAATGTGGGAATCCTATTGACAAATTCTCCCCCGCTGTTGCCCGGCGTGTGGATCATTCCCCGTCACCGTTGTCGACGACACCTGCTACGGCGTGTTACAAATTATACAACTTTTGATTCCGATTAGATTAGGGAATTGAAAAAATCGACTACTGGTAGGCGGTAAGAATGTGGGTATAAAACCCCGGTCAGGACTTGTCTAGAAATCAGTCCTATCCCTTCCAATTTCCAAAATGCAGAAGTCCTGGATCCTTCTGGCAGTTTGTGCTACCTTCTCATTGGGTAAGTTCATACTTGCTATGCATTGAATTGCTTATTAGCACAATTTGGCGCTCCATCATGATTAGATAATAAATTTAGCCCACTGAATAATCGCCTTATTGTTTTTTTTTATTAACAGCGGTAGCTCAGACATGCCTGCCTGACTTCGACCGAATCGACTGCCATCCTGATAATGAGGCTACTGAGGAAAGTTGCATCGAAAGGGGTTGCACCTGGTGTCCAGCAGAGGTTGATGGTATCAATGTTCCCTGGTGCTATGTGCCGAGGAACTACGGCTACAAAATGGAGGGAGAACCAATCATTGGAGAAAATGGATTCAGGTAAGCTCGAAACCTTCATTTCAGTCTAACATCGACTTCCCTTTAACTGAATGAGGATTTACTAATTAGGATTTGAGAATAAGCACCCACTCTTTTATTTGTCCCCATTTCCAGTATCCAACTCAACCGATCCACTGATATAAGTTACTTTGGTGGTGACGCTCCAAGATTGACACTCACTGGAGAATTCCAATCAAACTACCGACTCCGAATCAAGGTGAGAATTTACAAGTTAGAATTTTGTTAATTACAAACGTTAGTTGTCTTTGATAACTTTATCTAATTTATAGATTACGGATGGTACGGACCGTTTTGAAGTACCCTTGGAAATCAACGCTCCCACCGGTGGCAACGAAAACCGACTCTATGAAGTTTACTTTACAAACGAACCCGCATTCTCCTTCCGCGTTGTCCGGAAATCTACTGGAACCGTTTTGTTTGATACGTCCCTTGGTGGGCTTACTTTTGCGGATCAATTCTTGCAGTTCTCTACCAAACTTCCCAGCCGCAACCTCTACGGGATCGGTGAGAATGAGCAACATACTTTTCGCCACAGTTTTGACAAATATCCAAACTTCCCACTTTGGGCCCGGGATCAACCTCCTGTCGTAAGGAAGCCATTTTATAGTCAAACATTTCTCCTCCTTGCGCTTCGTATGCGAGATTTGTATGCTAAATTTTACTCCTTTTCGCATCATTAGGGAAGAGGAAACTTGTACGGAGTCCAACCCTACTACACCGTTTTGGAAGATGATGGAAACACACACTCCGTTGCCATTGTTAACAGCAACGCTCAAGGTAAAGCTCAAGTTCCAAGGTTTCCAACCTTAAAGGATTGTTAAGGCGCAAGGAAAACTCATATCCGTTCTTTTCCAGAATTTAACATACTGCCAAATCCTGGTATCTTGTACCGAACAATTGGTGGCCTTCTTGATTTGTACTTCTTTTTGGGACCAACCCCCGAAAATGTTGTGCAACAGTATACGGAAGCTGTTGGGCGCTCTAACATTCCTCCGTACTTTTCCCTTGGATTCCATCTATGCCGATATGGGTACAACACTTTGGAGAATATGCAAGCCGCTGTCGATCGAACTGCCGCCGCAGGAATTCCACATGACGCTCAATGGGGAGACATTGACATCATGGACCGTGAATTGGACTTTACTATTAGCCCCGAAAGATTCGGAGGCTTAAGCGAATACGTGCTTGAGCTCAAGAGCCGAGGGATTAAATTCATCACCATCTTGGCACGTTTTGGATGACTTAACATTTTCAATGGGATTGAGAACTTAATTTTTAATTTTGCTTTATAAAACGCAGGACCCTTGCATCAGTATTGGAGAACCTGCCGGGACTTACCCACCCTTTGACGACGTCGTTGGGAAAGACGTTTGGGTGAACAAGGCTGATGGAGTGACCCCCGTGAAAGGAGAAGTTTGGCCAGATGACCCCGTCTACTTCCCTGACTATTCCAACTCTGAGACGAGGCAGTGGTGGATCGATCAAATTGTGGCGTTTAAGAAAGTCCTCGACTTTGATTCCCTGTGGATTGGTATGAATGGAATATTACTTGTACTGTCCAGAATTTTGTTTCCTATAAAAAAAAATGATGATGAGAAGGGTCCCCCCTTACTGCAACTGGGTCTTCAGTGCAACAAAATGTAATAAGAACGAGTTAGGATTGGGATTATATATTTATATATTCTGCTACGAAGTATTTCTTTTTACTGAATTTTTGAGATTTTACCGTAAACTTTTCTTCCAAATTTGCAGATATGAACGAGCCTGCGAACTTTATTAATGGAGATATGGACGATGGATGCGCAGTCAACAAATGGAACAATCCACCTTATCTTCCCAGTAAGCCCACGATCGAAATTCGCAGTATTATCCAACCATAAGATAAAGATTCAATTAACAAACAAAATTGTTTTCGCATAGAAATCCTCGGGGAGGCAGGTCTCGCCGACAAAACTCTGTAAGTTGTGAAAAACAATTTCAAGTGGAGATACTCCAATCCATTCGTCGTGTGCATTCCTCTTATGCATTTTCTGCCCATTTTGTTAGGTGTCCAGATCACGAAAGCAAGGGTGGACGTCACTATGACGTGAGTCTATTCAATTAGATTTAGGATGAAATCTTATTTAGTAAATGAAATTTGAAACTTACCTGCAGACTCACAATCTCTTCGGTTGGTTTCAATCCGAGCCGACCTTGGCGTAAGAAGAAAAGAATGGAAATTAATTGTATAGTTTCCGTATTTATGAGGATCGACTAATTTTAAAAAGGTTTTAATTGGTCCAGGGCCATGACGGCAGCAAACAACGGCGACAAGCGAGGCTTCATTCTCTCACGCTCAACTTTCTTGGGATCTGGGAAGTGGGCCGCTCATTGGCTAGGCGATAATTGGTCCCTCTGGACGAATCTCCATTACTCCATCATTGGAATGCTTCAATTCAACCAGTTTGGAGTTCCATTCGTAGGAGTTGACATTTGTGGATTTATTTATGACTCCAACGCTGACCTCTGCCAGCGGTGGATGGAGTTGGGTGCATTCTATCCCTTCTCACGGAATCACAATGGACTCGGATACATTGTAAGGTTCATGAATCAGAATCTACAAGACTTCTTCCATCATCCCCAATCTCTTCCTTTTTAAATTTTTTACTCGACTAGGACCAAGATCCAGCTTTCTGGGGACCAGCAGTCGCAGAATCCTCCAAGAACGCTCTTTTGATCCGCTACACTCTCTTGCCCTACTTGTACACCCTCTTCTACGAACATCACACCCAGGGTAACACCGTTGCACGCCCACTTTGGCATGAATACCCAACTGACTCCGACGCTGCTGGAATTGACCGTCAATTTCTCTGGGGTTCCGCATTCCTCGTCTCGGCCGTATTGGACGAAGGAGCAACATCACTCGACATGTACTTCCCAGATGACCGATACTACTCTTACTATGATGGAGGTCAAGCAACATTCCGATCAGAGTGGACCAACCTCCCCTCTGGAAAGGAATATATTCAACTCTTTATCCGTGGTGGATACATTCTCCCTACACAGGAACCAGCAGTCAACACCGAACTCTCCAGACAGAACCCATTGGGTCTCATTGTTGCACTTGACGATGACTTTGCTGCCAAGGGTACACTGTATTACGACTCTGGTGAATCACCTGGTAAGATAAAATCTTATTGTTGAATTATGCATTTTCTCGATGAGGATTGATTGATTGATTGGATCGCAAAATTAAGTTCTTTTTCTTCTCTACAGATCCCGTTGAAAATGGCGTCTACTTTTTGAGCGACTACGTGTACAGCGACAACACTCTCGTTAGCAGTGTAAGAGTAGATGGGTATACAGAAATGGGAACCAAAGTATTGTCCACCATTCGTCTGTTGGGATCCACGGGTGTAACTGGAGTTGAGGTCAATGGCGTGGCTCACACAGACTATGAGACCTTGGCATCCGGAGAAATTTCAGTTAGCAACCTCAACATTGTGGCGAATACATCATTTACGATTAGATTTACCACTGCCTAAGCAAGTTAACAATGAGTCAAATTATAGTAAACGCGCAAGGTTCTTAGTCGTTGCAATTTAATTGAATGTTTACTATTCAACTCGATTGCGCACCATAGCGTAGCTATATTTATCGCTTCATTAGCAGGAGTGTTGACGATTTATGAATTAACAAACGACAAATTATGAAAGGCCCAACCTGCATTGTTTTTCTTTTCAAATTTTGATGTCCCCTGTCGTGACTTTCTTAATTAGTTCAGGAGTGAGTAGTTGGAACTTCTTTTCGTGAAGAAAGTACACTTCGTCCTTTCCCACTTTCTCCAAATCGTATCCCTCTTTTTTCAGATCCGTCTTCTTCAGTTTGTGCGTTACTATGAAGGACATTTTGGTACAAATTAAATCCTTCCTTTAGCTTTGCGGTGGTTGACGAAAAGTGAAAAGAAAATTAGTTGTTCTTACACGTATCTTCAATTTTGTGTACAACTCGGAGAAAGCGTGGTCTCGAGTAATCCGGAAGTTCCTTATGAATGCCCACGGCGAGGCTATCAATGTCCAGAAGGCCGTCGGGGTCTGCAATTGCAGCCATTCCCACGGATCCGTCCACATTAGGAACTTTGACACCAAACACCACGGCTAAGGCGAAAGGTAAAAGGGTCAAGAAACCACTTCCAATTTGAACTTTGGGGAGTAAAGTGTGACTATAATACCATCATGGATATGCGAAATCTTGTTAATCACCCCTTCCACTTGTGTAGCTGAGATATTTTCTCCCTTATACCGAATGCTGTCACCTATCCGATCTTTGAAGTAAAAATAACCAAGTTCATCCCGAGTGCAAAGGTCACCTGCGAAAGAAATGATGTGGAACTGAGAAGGAAAGTTCAGTAAAAATGTGTAAAAATTCACGTTTACAATGCTTATGTTTTACCGGATCGAAAGTATCTGTCCCCTTTCTTGCTCACATCTTTGAGAATTTTCTTTTCTGAACTGGACTCGTCCCCTACATAACTGTGGACAAAAGTTCCTTTGAGTTGAGTAAATTTAAAAATGTCTCCAACAGAAATGTCAATTGGAATTCGAAGGCGCACCCTTTGAACTCTCGTTTGGGATCCCCTTCAGCTATCGACGCGACGAGTTCTCCCTGTTCCCCAGTTTTGCATTTAACTGCCAATCCCGTCTTGGGATTCCGAATAGGCTCGTCATTCTCGTCCAATTTAATCAAACAGTGTGGGAAACTTTCGGTGAGGAGTGGAGGAACAAATCCGATGGATTTTGGATGTCCAAACAAATTAACTGCAAAATTGATCCTCACCAAATCTTTGACGAATTTTTTCAAAGTGAATAAAAGAAGAAGAATTCTTACACATTTGACAATTTCCTTCCGTAGATCCGTACAGTTCATTAATC
>Ga0194135_10001614_pt1 | contig 13514 bp, 11 predicted proteins | sample LitLau_LLRF_2013_FD_134024 | JGI IMG/M metagenome (GOLD analysis project Ga0194135, IMG submission 134024) | Freshwater sediment microbial communities in response to fracking from North America - Little Laurel Run_MetaG_LLRF_2013 (version 2) | ecosystem: Environmental > Aquatic > Freshwater >...
ATTTATGATTTGGGATTGGTGAATGGAGTTATTATTACATGCTTATATATGATACACATGTTGGTGATACGGGTTGTTTGCACTTGAAAAAGGATTGGGAAACCTTCAACGAGCATTAAATATTCTACCTGACATTGTAGTCATTTTACTACTACTTCGGTAATGAATTAGTCAGCTTTGCATTCTGTACACGTAGGAAAAGCTATAACGTGAAAGTGTAATATTACTAAACTGTATCACTAAATCTCTAATATTGAACACTCTCGCAGTCGCAGTATTACTTAACTTGTGATATCCTGGTGGGGATAGTTTATTTATTACTGTACTAGTCACTGATCTTCAAAATTTCAATTTGCAATATCGTAATAGTACTACGCAGATATTGACAAGAAGTTTGTGTTAATTGGCAGAGGCCTGAAAGCAATACGCACGTGGATGGTGGAAGTGTTCCAAAAAACATCAGTATTGGTTGTACCTGAAGTCTGACGACAGAGTCGTTATATATAAGTTTGTGTGATCAATAGTTTGAAGCAAAATTTCAAAGTAGGAGAAAGTCAACGGGAACTTTCTCTCAATGCGAGACGAGTTGCAGTGTCGGTTTGTGTGTACGTGTTGTTTGGCCTTGTCGCTTTTTTGTCATATTCCTGACCCTTTAGTTCGGAGACTTGAGTATGTCGTACACCGAGTTGGAAGCTGGATATAAAGGGCTCCTTGAGAACTTTTACAGTGTTTGTTCCAACCATCCTGCTTACTTTCCTCGTCATCGGGTAACTAAATTTTTATTTCTCATCTAGTGTGTACTTAGCATGCAAGAAATATTTTACAATTAAATTTATGCGTTCTTTAACTTGGCTGAGCTTCAAAATGAACATGGATATGTGAAGAATATTATAAGGAATATAGACGGAAAGTGTTCTCGCTGACTAGAGTGAAAGTACACAGAGTGATAGTTATAAACTTGACACATATCTCTCACTGAGCAGTTGTAAAATACAGTGAAACGCTTAACCTTACGATTAGAGTGCTCTACTTCATAAAAAATGCATTATTAAAGTTAGGAAGTTTGTCATGGATAGAGTCTGAAGGAATAGAAAATAGCTAGTGATCTCATTCCCCTCGTCGTGTCTTATAATTGTGAGATTATGCTCACTCTGAGTTCAGACAAACTTGCGTTGATTGCCAAAGATACGTACCTTTATGTTAATACAGAGATCTTGAAGAAGAGACAGGATTATGGCTTCGGTAGTTTGGAGTCTCAATCTCAAATCAGACTATTCAGCCAGACGTGCTAAATTGTGATGCAAATTGATCAGTGTGCACTTGTGCACTTGAAAAGTTGTAACACTATCTGCATACATATAGTGTCTTAAGTGAAAGGAATTTAATATCATTGTTAATTTCACTGAACTATCCTATTCATTCTTTTATGAGGCAATAATTTCGATATAGGGTCTTAGTTAGTATCAATAATTACCAATTTGTGATTTGATATGGCACATTGCTTAGCATTCACTCTGAACTTCCTCAAGAGTTTGTCCATGCGTCATGTACGTCTTCTGCTTTGCAATATGAAAATTATAGAAGTTGGATTGAAAGATTTTAGTCTATTCAATGCCTACCATTACTAAGGTCATTGTTTTACCTGTTTTGTTGGTTTTACAGGTACCAATGAGTGATGCAGATGACGAAGGACTGGACAATGAATCTGACAAGCAGGTCATCGTGGGCATTTGCGCCATGGCGAAAAAGTCGGAGTCTAAGCCCATGAAAGAAATTCTAACTCGATTGGATGACTTTGAATACATTCAGACACTTGTGTTTCCAGAAGAGACCATACTAAAGGTAACGGAATCCTTTTTACTCTGCTAATTGTTCCGGATTAAAGTACTATTCCACATTTCCCATTCCATTACTTTACAGCTTCCTGTTGAAGAGTGGCCACTCTGCGACTGTTTGATATCATTCCATTCTAAAGGATTTCCTTTGGAAAAAGCTATAAATTATGCGAAGCTTCGGCAACCTTATATTATCAACAACATTGAAATGCAGTTCGAACTGCAGGATCGACGAAAAGTGTACTCCATATTAGAAAAAGAAGAAATACTACTTCCCCGTTATGCAGTATTGGATCGGGATAGTCCAGATCCGAAAAGTAAGATCTGTTTGTCATTTATACTATTTTTGTGCAGTTAAAATAAATGTATGTTGTAACTATTAGTGCACGAGTTGATTGAATCTGAAGACCATGTTGAAGTCAACGGAGTAGTTTTTAACAAACCGTTTGTGGAAAAACCAGTGTCTGCTGAAGATCACAATATTTACATTTATTACCCTACCTCTGCTGGCGGAGGAAGCCAGAGACTATTTCGAAAAATTGGTAGCCGAAGCAGCGTGTATTCTCCTGAGTCTCGTGTTAGAAAAACAGGGTCTTACATTTATGAGGATTTCATGCCCACTGATGGAACGGATGTCAAGGTATGGTACCAGGTAGCATAAGAAGTTAAGCATACAATGAAACAGCTTTCAATACTTCCAGGTATATACTGTTGGACCTGATTACGCACATGCAGAAGCTAGAAAATCCCCAGCTCTAGATGGTGAGACCGAAATACTATGAAGTTTTTAATTAAATACAATTTCAATACCTAACTTTGATCGTTTTCTCTGATTTTTAGGAAAGGTGGAACGGGATTCCGAAGGGAAAGAGGTGAGATACCCTGTGATTTTAAGTGCGGCTGAGAAATTAATCGCAAGAAAGGTTTGCTTGGCGTTCAAACAAACCGTTTGTGGGTTTGATTTGCTACGGTAAGAGCTCAATTATAATGATTAAACATCATAATACGTGATATAAATATTGTTGAAAATGTAGTTACTATTTTCTTCCTTCATGTTTCCTACAGGGCGAACGGAAAGTCGTACGTATGTGATGTGAACGGATTCAGCTTCGTTAAGAACTCTAACAAGTATTACGATGATTGCGCAAGAATTTTGGGAAATATGATTCTTCGTGAATTGGCTCCGACTTTGCATATACCTTGGGATATTCCGTACCAACTAGATGACCCTCCAATCGTGCCAACTACATTTGGAAAAATGTAAACTGATTTATTTAATTTGTTAATATAATAATTTCAACGAATATACTAACTACAGGATGGAGCTGCGTTGCGTCGTAGGAGTAATCAGGCACGGTGATCGAACTCCCAAGCAGAAAATGAAAATGGAAGTTCGACACGCAAAGTAATACACAAATTAAAGACTTGTGCTTTAAAATGTTTTCTTAGTCCCCGTGTCGTGACTGGGTCATTTGGATTTTTAATAGGTTTTTCGAGCTTTTTGAAAAGTATGGAGGTAATCCAGAAAACAATGTCAAACTAAAGAGACCCAAGCAGCTGCAAGAGGTATTGGATATCGCCAGATTTTTGTTGGCTGAAGGACAAAACACTAAAGATCCGGAAATTGAGGAAAAACGTGGAAAGTTAGATCAGCTTAAAAATGTTTTGGAGATGTAAGATACCATGATGCTACTGTAAAATCTAATACGCAAGCTCATGCTCAATTAAAATCTTTCACAGGTATGGTTACTTTTCGGGCATAAATCGCAAGGTACAACTGAAGTATCAACCTAAAGGAAGGCCACGAGCATCGAGCAGTGATGATGGTACCTTAAAGATATAATTGCACATTTTCTCTTCACACTAATTGCTTTCTCGGGTACAGAAGGAGCTGACGCCAGCCTGTTGTTAAAATTTGCAGACTCTCCGAAGGAACCATCTCTTGTACTGATTTTAAAGTGGGGAGGAGAATTAACACCAGCAGGGAGAGTTCAGGCAGAGGAACTGGGTCGAATTTTTCGTTGTATGTACCCAGGTGGACAGGGTATGGTTTGATTTCCTCGGACTTCCCTAACTAACTATTCCTTCAACTATCCATTGTGTATCTTAAAGTTGTCTGCTCATTGCTATTTCAATTATGGCAATCAGATTACTTTAAACACCTGCATTTGCTATTCATGTAACTTCTTCTGTATGAAGCCAAGAAGCACATACGAGAACCCTGGTTGAATGATGCTTTAATCATGTGTTAGGGAGTACTCTTTTTATCAATACTTGATTTCAGTCTCTTTATCGCTTCTGTCATCTTGTTGCGCATTGCACTATGTTCTATTTATTACGGAATCATCATAGATCATTTTTAGGGAATCTATGCTTTCATGTCTGCAATTTTTCTCAACATCTGCTTTTAGCCTTTGTTGAAATGACAGATTCTGAGCAAATCATAATTTTTTAATTAGTCTTACAAATGCGCGGCATCGTTTGCATGAATTCATTTATCTTTTTTGTCGGCCGATTGAATCAAGTGAGTGTCAGTCGTTATGTCCAAGTAAATTAGTCTAAACCTCGCATAATTAGTGGAACTGTTAGTGTTGAGCCGTCTGGGTGATTCATAATTTAGCAGTATTATAGAAATGTATTTTAAGGGCTCTCTCTGTCCTGTTTCTCCGACATATCCATGAATGGATGGATGCTAATCTTCTGATCGGTAATTTTTGTTTCTTTTTCTTTAATTTAAATCACTTTACGATACAATTATCATGATGTATAGTCAGTCAATTTTAGTGGAAATATCTACTTTTGCTTATGACAGTCTTGTAGTAGGCTGGATGACCGGTGGAGCTATTGAAACCGACGGTATGATAGTACCTAAACCTAAACTAGACATACAACTTGAGCTGCTACGCTTATTTTTATTCTTACGGCTTTTTACTACTAACATCTTTTGTAACCTGCTTTAATTCTATAAGATGTCTCATTTGTCTGCAGATGCAAGAATGGCTATGTATTTATATATAGTCACATTCGTACGGAGATATACATTTTCCAAATTTCATGAGTAGTGTGGTGTCGTAAACCATATAGCATAATTTGGGAAGTTCGGAAGTACTCCGCATTACTTACAATTGGATTATATTAATTGTATTACTAGTATATACAACAGTTTTAACTGCTGTCTACGTACGTTATCAGATATCAATCTCCAAAATTAATTTCAATGCTCGCTTCATGCACATTAGAATCAAAGTGAAACGAGTTTCGATATTGAAATCATTTCTAATTGCATCTCGAAATGGCTGCATATTGTTTTCCTTTCTATTAACTCTTACTGAATCTTCGTAGTTACTCTTTGCTTCTTACTTTTTTCCTTAACAAAATCCAATTTGTGAACTTGCATACATCAATATTCAATTCTCAAATTGGATTTTTTAGATTCTTTCAGAGCTTCAAAAACTTGTTTTTATAAAGGATCCGAAATGTATAAATCCGCAGGTGAATATGCAGGGACACAAGGTCTGGGTCTTCTGAGGCTTCACTCAACGTACAGACACGATTTAAAGATATATGCCTCAGACGAAGGACGTGTTCAAATGACAGCTGCAGCTTTTGCGAAAGGATTGCTAGCATTGGAAGGGGAACTTACTCCAATTTTGGTACAAATGGTGAAGTCTGCACATACAAATGGACTTCTCGATAATGATTGCGAGTCCAGCAAATTTCAGAGACAGTATGCTCAATCAAAGCCAATGACATTAAGATTTTTTTTGCAAACACTAAACAGTTTTTGTTTATAGGGTGAAGCAGAGATTGCATGATCTTATGCAAAGAGACAAAGACTTGACTCCAGAGGATATTGAGAAAATCAATCCATGCGATTCTATTAGTATCAATGAAGCCTTAAAATTCATAAAAAATCCTCACCGGTGTTGCGAAACAGTTCTTGAACTGATTCACAAGTTGGTGCTGCTTATACAAGCTAAGCGTGATGATCCTAAAACTAAGGACGCTACTTTGTACCATGGAGAATCTTGGGATTTAATGGCTAGACGATGGGGAAAGCTGGAGAAGGACTTCAAAACTAAAGGGAACTTCGACATATCGAAGATTCCTGATATTTATGACTGTATAAAATACGATATTCAGCATAATTCTCATGCAATTGGATTTGATCAAGCTGAGGAACTTTATCGGTATGCCAAATCGCTGGCAGACATCGTGATTCCACAGGTATTTTGATTTAATGTTTGTTTATAGGCTCATCATTAATCTTGTTTCTTTAAAGGCATTATTTATTTTAAAAGGAGTACGGTCTTACCCAAATCGACAAGTTGGCTATTGCTCAAGGAATATGCGCACCTTTATTACGGAAAATTCGAACTGATCTGCAAAGAAACGTTGGTGATCCTAATGATGAATCTGTCAACCGATTAAACCCAAGGTTCTTGATCCTCATTATGTCTTTATTTATTTATTAAGTATTATGTTAATAAAAGAGTTGTAATCCAATACAGATATTCTCACGGAGTTTCAAGCCCTGGACGTCATGTGAGAACGAGACTTTACTTTACTAGCGAAAGTCATATTCACTCTCTCCTCACTGTTATACGTTATGGAGGCCTTTTAGACGTATGAAATTAGTAATTATGAGAAATTGTACAGTATTAATGGCAACTAGCAATCTAAAGTTTTATGTTAAATAACTTTAATTAGAAAACAAACGATCAACAGTGGACACGAGCAATGGAGTACGTTAGTGCTGTGTCCGAGTTAAATTACCTGACGCAAATCGTTATCATGCTTTACGAAGATCCAACAAAGGCTCTGACTTCTGAAGAAAGGTAGTGCACATGTACTATGCAGAGTGTTCGGAACCAAAATGAAAATAATGATTTTTGGGCGTAGATTCCATGTTGAGCTGCATTTCAGCCCGGGTGTTAACTGTTGTGTGCAAAAGACTTTGGGACCTGAAGGACCAGGATTTCGACCAAATAGCAGGAGTGAATCGTCCAAACAAATGGTATTGATGATTATTTACAGCTGTTGAAATTTCAATCAACTCCTTAATTGACTTTTTTCCTTGCAGCAACTGTATGCTTCCTTAGAAAATGGATTTATGAGTGCTATGAGAGAAAAACTAAACGAAGAACAGAAAGAATCGGATAAACCTCTGATTTATTCTTATAGTGATACTGAAATGCCTATTCGAAGGACAGCTAGTTTTAGGCACTCTGAGAATCAAGAGAAAGATCAAGAGAAACATAAAGATGACTTGATAGACCGTTCTGTTTCAACGCCACTGCCCACATCCCGACCAATTCCTATCAAGTGAATAATTTTCTCATAACTTTTAAAATTCATCCGCTCTCTAGTATTGATTTTATAAGTTGCTGTTTATCTCGCAGGGATGTTAACGGGCAAAGGGAGGTTCGGGCAAATTCTATGGAAGTAGCCCCGTCCTTTAAAGGTCAGTTGGTTAACTGTTTTGCACATGCAATCAGTATGACACAGTTATTTGAGCTTCAATAATCAATTCTTTCACCCGCCCTCGTCAACCCTGATAATACTACATCAAGTAGAAAAGCTGCTTCATCGATAGTGCAATAATTAGCGTTTTTTTTTGTTCGTGTTTACTTCTCATTGCTGTCGGCAGTCTAAATTTAAATCAACTATTAACTTCAAATTTTATATTATTTGTTTATTTCTCTTTTGAAAATTGTTTATGTGTTCTTAACAAATCGACTGCTTATATAACCAAAACGACTTATGCTTTTAGTTTGGTGTATTAATAAAATAGAGTAGATTTATCTGCTATTCTCTATATATTTTCCTGCTTAATGCACTGTGTAGTTCTCAATCTAATTTTTAATCGTTCTGTCTAATCTTTAATGTATATATATATAATTAGCAGGGAGGCTTGACGGATTTGTGAATCTCCGCCTTGCTAAATACAAAGCATTCGCTCAAACGAGAGGAGCTACGAGTCTCTTCTCTACAGCAGTAATTACAGGGCATTCTATCAGCGAACAGGCTTTGAAATCACATTATTCTGGGGATCGGTTGACTGACAGTAAGGCACTTAACCATTTCGGCAGATATTACTTAACCTTGTTCGATTTTCAAGGGGTTAAGTAAACGTTTGCATGTGGAATTAGATTCGGAAACTCCTGTCAAGTTCCCGAGTATCAGATCGTTAGAAACTTTGCATAATGCATTATCTCTTAAACAATTGGATGCCTTTTTGGAGAGGATTTTATCTACCAATTACAGACCTACGAACTCGATTTCTGTGGCACCAACACTCTTCCAGGGTTGGTTAAATTATCTCAATAAATGTACTATTTATTGAAGGAAAAGTGTAAACGGAATGCTGTGGTAAATATGTAGCTGGCGTTCTGAGCTGCACAAGCAGTGATATTATTGGTCCAGTCAGCCCCAAGCCTTTAACAAACTTCTCGCCTTCTTCAAGTCAGTTTTGAATTTGCACATTCGTTTGATTTCTGTAGTTTTGCAGAAAGTTGACCAAACACTTATGAATTGCAATAGGTACTGTGTGGAGTGGACCACCATCATACGTTTCAAGTGTACCTTCATCTCCTCTAGTCCCGAATAATAATTTGGAAGGGTTTGATATGCATTTTAATGTCGGCATTGCTACCCTTCCAACTGGAAACGAAAAGATGGACGAGTCCCCACAAGACTCTGTGAAAACGACTGAAGAAATTTGAGGAATGCCAATCCAAAATTAAGACAAATTAATATTTTTATCACGACTTTCCATAGAATGTATCAAGACAATCGTTCGACAAATTACTACAAGTAGAATATATTCTGACTATTATAATGAAGAAAACAAAAGTAAAAAAAGTGCAAAATATTATCACACCATTACAACAGCACCAAATTCCTTTGTGATCATATCCAACTTTTGTGTCTCCATAATCCCTCTGTTATAAGCATGATATCATAAAATCATTATAAGACATTAAATAATTAAATTGTAAGCAAACTGCTCTTTAAAGACTTGAGATCATTTGATCCCAACCAAATTCGGTGACGGTGAGATTCGGCTCGTCCTAACTTGGAACACCTATACGTAGTTTAGATTGGTGTTCGACAAATAAGCCTTGCACTAATTAAAAGTTGGATTTGGTTGGGTGTCTATCATTTTCAACACATGGACGAAATCAAAAGCTGCGAGTACGCACCATGCGTGCATCTGCGTATATTCACAGGATGATATTGGGCCCAATTCTTGTTAATAATCGAATATAATGTTGTTTACTAATCTCGTCAGATCAGAAGTACATCGATCGTGAATTATTTATCAATCATCGATTTATCATATCATCTTTATTCCACTTTTCCAGAGAATTCTGGTTTCCAATTATTTCAATCGAGTTTGAGTTGAGTACACGCCTTTTCTTCTGCAAACACTTGACCACTGAGGCAGTGACAAAAATTTTGAACCACAATTCAGACCTTTACCGGTATAGATTAGTTATCTACAGCCTACTTGAAAGCAATGAAAGTTAAAAGCATTTAGAAGATTGTTTTTTTTAAATGAAACCTCTGCAGCACCTAGGTTTAAGTTTACACACGATACGATACATTCAAGAATCCCCATATCGTTAGTTATTTTGTGTGGTTAGGCAATGCATAATTAAAAATTCATTCGATAATGATGATGTCATTCGATCATAAGGAAAGATATGCTCCAGGAAATATATGAGAATGTAATCCACGAGGGCATTTTATTGTCATGCAGCTTGCATGGAGTTGAGGACAATAAAAGCTCATTCGGAAGAATAGTAGTACCAATAGTAACCTATATGTGGGCATTTTAATCCTTTATTGTCTCAATTGGATTTAGAGCAAGTAGTGTATAACAAAGAGTTTTGATCTACTGTGAAATTCAGTGTCATTTTTCGTATGACAGTAGTTGGTTAGGTCACATGTAAATCGTAAACCTTTTGAGCGTTGTTATTGTACCGGTTTAGCACGCAGCCAAGAACGAAGAACAAATGGTAAGTGCCAAAATCAGTTTTTGCTATAAGTCGAGACCGAGACCAGATAAACGCAACGCTTAACCAGGGAATATGCCGGGGATGTGTGCCTCTTTATAGAGTTTCATACAAAATGCTTCTCCGTCTCTACAATTATTTCATATATTCACTTTCTGTAGAGAAGGACAAGTCTCGGCTTGTTGGATAGAGTCTCTGTGTTGTTGCTCTGGCTGTTTCCTGCCAGTCTCATCTCGTTTCAATACTAAACTAAGTTTAACTCTTTAACCATCATCATTATTCTTTCAGCTTCGTCTCATTTTGGCAGGCCACAGATTCACGAAGATTACCAATGTGAACAATCTGCTTAGTTTTTCGGAGACTTTTGTGAAAAGGGTTACACTAGTGAATCTGAATAATCTCTGTAAAGAGCTTAGTTTATATTATGCTTTGTTTTCTACGAAGATGTCTACAACAAATAAAATTCAAATGAGAGGTTTCTAGTGTTTCCTAGTGTAGAAGTAGCAGAAGTGTTGTTGAAATACGGACTGCGGACTTCTACGGAATCTGAATAAGGACTCATAGGATGACAGTGAAAGTTATCACAGCAAGTAACCGAAGGGTTGGGGGAGACTTGAGACATTTCTTGAAAGCTGTTGGATTGGTAGCAGTCTTTACATCTTTAGCATTTTACACTGTCACAAATGACAGTTCGAGACAATTCGGAGTGATCTTCTCTAAGCTTGGAAATCCATGTCAAACTTCAGGATGCTCCGACCTCCCATTCAACGCTTCTATCCACAGGTAAGAGTTGAGATCTGTCTTTTGTTAGTGAAATGACGTGTCAGTCGACTGTTTACTCAACGGTCATCATAAAGTCAAGATTTAAAGTTACCAAGAAACTCGATGTTTAGATCAGTGTATCAGTTTTATTATAAATAAACGCCCACATATTTGTCCAGATAAGATTGTTTCTTATTCCATATTTCGTCTCGTAGCATAATATGTAGTTCCCTGTTCCTATTCCTCCTCCACATCCGTGCTCCTGGACTCACTATGTGATACTTTTTAACAAAACTTTCTATTGCGCTTTTGTAGCTTAAGCTGGAAAAATATAGCTAGATTTTACGCTAGGAGTAAAAAAGTAAGGAATCGGTAGTAAATGTGATGAACACGAATGGGGGAGTCATATCAGAATGCAAATGGCAAATAAATCCGTTTCTCATACAAATACAGTTGTTTCACTGCTATTTTAATGCATCTAACATTTAAACGCCTATAAACTCATTCATTATAATTCATCACAGGCAACACTTTTTGCCCAAAAGTATTGAATTTTTAGGAAAAAAACGAGTAACCCAAATGTGGTTGCTGCCTTCACGTTGTACATAGCATTGCTTTGAGATGAAAAACAAAATACTCCTTGTGATCGAGATGTATAAAACAAACAAATAATACAGCCGGATTCATATTATTTGCATGAAATACTTTGAGTTCCTTCACAAAGCGATGATTTCCTATTCATGACTTTCCATCCGTACGGACTTGTGATTCTCGTTCCCTTTGTCACTTCATTTCTGCTGTTTCTTTGCTTTTCCTATCACCTAATCGCTGGTTTGTTAAAAGAGCAATTTCTTTGCTCTTGTTTTTCACAGAGCATAGGGTCTGATTGAAGTTACAAGACTCACTGTGTCACAATCAAAGTGTTGATTCAGTTGATTATGGTGTTTGAAAAACTATTTACATTGGCCAATGATGGCACATATGACATCTAATTGTGCGTGATTGAGAGCACTACTGGCGTGGGATTTCAGGATCCAAAAACAACAAAGGTCAATGCAAAAAAACCTAGTTTTTATACAACCACATAGATGCGTCGGTGTTATAAATAGGAGAACTTCTAGACGATAAAGCTGAGGCGAATTATGTTGAAGTCATGAATGTCCGTCGTCGGATTTATTATACACGTCTATGAAGTTCTTTAGTTGTAATTTGCAATTTTAGTTCACAAATTTCTCTGTGCTAAAGATATTCTTTCGCTGAGGAAGAAAATGTGAGTCAGGTGGCCATTATTTTGCTAATGGTTGCAATTTGCAAGTGTAAGTACACATACTTGCATCATCCATTATTTAATATTTTGATGATCTTTCTTTGCTTCTCGTCTTATTTGCTTAAGACGTCTTTGGTCTTTCGAAATAAGAAATAACATGGAAATTAATTCTGAGAATATTGGAGTTGTTTTGAACAAAAGAAAATAGTATGTAACCTACATCAAATATATGTACTAATGAATAATTCATGGAATTCACGGAATGAGATTTTGTCACTCCAAATATTGCGTAAAGTTATTCCGTTAAGTTGATGTTCTCCCAAGCTACTCTATATATTTGCATTCGTTGAATACGTTGAACCATTTACAAAGCTGTTTTATCTTTGCACTATATGTTTTTATTGTTCAAGGTTGAATCGGCAGTAATTAATACTGATTAATAAAATCCTAGAATACCGAGAAACGATCCGACGAATGAGTTCAGTGAGAACGTACGATGAAATTAGATCATGAGATTTATGTTGATGGATTCATAAAAAGGCACATATTATTTAGCAACTTGATAATTCTAAGTTATATAATAGCAAATGCGAGCTATTTTATTTTCCGTTGGATTATTACAAGCAATAAAATGCAAAAATATTGATACTAATGCAGCTGCAATTAAGAAAATGTTGACTGTTGTTCCACTTCGGATTTTGTTTAATTCTTGGATTACTTATCACTTCATTGTATATATGCTCGATACAAACATGGTGCAGATGGATTGATATTGCGAAGTTGGATAATGACAAGTCATTAGTGGCAGAAGTAGAAACCCCACGGGGAATCAAGGAGCTGAAAGCAATTATAGAAACCACAGAGAGAGCAGATAGGACGATAGGAGCCATCATCATTTCATCAATTTTTCGCATCCTCTCATATAAAAGCACATTACATGAGGAATAACTGTCACGAAACATATATCCAGCTCAAAAAGTCGATTTTTAATTGCAATTCCGTGTTTCCTCCGTGGCTACTCCTGTGTAACTTTCCGTGTTTGATCTGCGCTACAAAACATACAAATAATGTTCTACATAACATGTCCTTGAGCTTCCGAATAAATGTACAGTTTTGCTTTTGTAGTTTTCTGAAATATATTGCACTTAAGCAAGTATTTGTAGGTTAGATGTAACGTTGCGTTATGATGTGACATTCCGAACAAACCGACAACATTGTTTGGATAAGTCTCACCTTATCTGCACATTCACAAATAAACATCATGGAAAGGAAATGGGGCTTCCGGTTGAGCTGTCATTAATGGTAATAAATAGACGATGAGAGATAACCGGAGAACTACTTTAAAGAACCGCAAGCAGTATATCTTTGATCTGAAAAATTTCATGAATAAATCTGGAATGATGAAAGAACATTCGATTATAAGTTCAATTTTTGTAAGCATTCAGGTGATATTGCGGCTGAAACTAACTATAGCGTTATATATATAAATGTACCTATATGAATTAATGAATCATAAATTGGCAACAAAATAATGAAACTCGCACTTAAATTTGTTTTCTAGGGAAGCCGGAATAGACTTCCTGGTGTTTAATAAAGGATGTAAGCTCATGAACATGCTTCCTTTTGACC